>Ga0268264_10000009_pt1:657500-724972 | contig 724972 bp, 682 predicted proteins | sample KBSSwiS32_FD_190357 | JGI IMG/M metagenome (GOLD analysis project Ga0268264, IMG submission 190357) | Switchgrass rhizosphere microbial communities from Kellogg Biological Station, Michigan, USA - KBS Switchgrass S3-2 (SPAdes) (version 2) | ecosystem: Host-associated > Plants >... | reverse complement strand
CGGCTATGCGGGCAATAAAACGCAGGAAAATATGCAGCAAGGTGACACCTACACGACCACTGAACAACGTTGCCGCACCGTTACCGACAAGCAGGAAAAAGTCACCGGCTACGAAGTGCATTATCGCCTGAAAGGCAAAGAAGACACCGTGACGATGGATCATGAGCCCGGCGATAAAATTCCGGTGAAGGATGGGCAACTCGTTTTGAATAATGAACCGGCTCAATAAATCGTTGGGCAAAAAAACAGGGCGCTGCGGCGCCCTTTTTATTTTTCGGAATTACCTTTGTGGATAGGGTAGCCGGTACCAGTCATTCTGGCCGCATCGCCTTATTGCGAATATACGAAACAGTTTTTCATTCGTCCTTAACGGACCTTCGACACCCCGCCCTAACACGGTATTACAGCGTTCTCGCGCTCGCTGGATGCACTTGGCCGTTGGTGGTTGCGGGGGTCGGCCTTGGTGCCACCTTGGGCAGCACTCGATGCATCTCCGTCGCTTCCGCCGACAGCTGCTGAGGGCTCTTAGTGTCTTCGCTCAACACCTGTATGTAGTCCTCCTCGATATTTAGGCGCTCGACCAGGAAGTCGATGAAAGCGCGCACCTTCGGCGACTGCAGTTGTCCGCGCTGGAACAGCGCATTGAGGTCAATGTCCAGGCCGCGCCAACCGGCAAGCACACGCTGCACCTGGCCTTGCTCGACGTAGGCCCGCACCCACACGTCGGTGGTCAGCATAATCCCCTCGCCACTCAGCAGCGCGGCGCGTAGCGCGCTTGGGTCGTTGGCGATCATGATCGGATCGATCGGGAACTCGCGCAGCTTGCCGCTGCTGTCGCCCAACGTCCAGGCGTTGCGGCTCTTGGTCACCGCCAATGCTCGATGGCGGATTAGGTCATCGGGATGCAGCGGTTCGCCGAAGCGCTCGATGTAGCTCGGCGTCGTGTAGACCGCGGTGCGGAGGACGCTGAGCTTGCGCGCTACCAGGTTGGAATCCGCCAGCGTACCCACGCGCAACGCCACGTCGATCTCGCCAGCGACAAGGTCAAGCTGCTCGTTACTCAGCAACAGCTCCAAGCGCACGTCCGGATGGCGTGCGCGGAATTCGCCGAGCAAGGGCGCTATCCAGACGGTACCTATCGCATGCGTCGTGGTGACGCGTAACCAGCCACGCGGTCCGCTCTGCAGCTGGCCCACGGCACTTTCCGCCTGGTCGAGGTCCCGCGCAATGCGTTGGCAATGCTCGAAATAGACGTTGCCGGCCTCGGTTAGGCCGAGCTTGCGGGTTGTGCGATGCAACAGCTGAGCACCCAGTCGCGCTTCCAGATCCTGCACCTTGCGGCTGACCGTGGTGTTGGGCAGGCGCAGCGCCTTAGCAGCGGCAGTGAAACTACCCAACTCGACCACCTTGACGAACACCAAGGTGTCATTGAGATCGCGGTTCATCGAGCCCCCCCTGGCCATTTTACCGATGGCGGGATAGTGATTCTCCCAATTGCCGACTAATCAAGTGCCGGCGACGGGACTAGATTGGGCACCAGGTTCCACGAAACGCTCCCCATGTACCCCATTAACGAAAGCAGCTCTCTGTTTTTGTACAACTCCAACGAAGGATACACGACGTGACCAGACTGAATGGAAAGACCGCTGTGATCACCGGCGGCGCTACCGGTATCGGCCGCGCCGCAGCACAGCGCTTCATCGCCGAGGGTGCGTTCGTATTCATCTTCGGCCGCCGGCAGGAAGCGCTCGACGCCGCTGTGGCTGAGCTCGGGCCCAATGCCCGCGCGGTAAGGGGCTCGGTCTCGGATGAAGCCGACCTCGACCGACTCTACGCGGCGGTGAAGGCCGAGCGCAAAACTCTCGACATTGTCTTCGCCAATGCCGGCGCCGGCGGCCCGCTTGCGCTCGGCAATATCACCGCCAAGCACATTGACGACACCTTCGACACCAATGTGAAGGGGACGATCTTCACGGTTCAGAAAGCGCTGCCGCTGATGAGCCAGGGCGGTTCGATCATCCTGACTGGATCGAGCGCTGGCACCACGGGCGCCCCGGCAATGAGCGCCTACAGCGCGAGCAAGGCGGCAGTGCGCAACCTCGCGCGGACCTGGGCGGAGGACCTGAAAGGCACTGGCATCCGCGTAAATGTGCTGTCGCCCGGTGCGACGGCAACCGAACTCGCGAAGGAGGCGCTCGGCGCGGAGGGCCAGAAGGCCTACGCCGCGATGACTCCGCTCCAGCGCATGGCCGCCCCCTCAGAGATCGGCGCCGTGGCCGCTTTTCTCGCGTCGTCGGATAGCAGCTTCATGACCGCCAGCGAGGTCGCGGTCGACGGCGGCCTCGCACAACTCTAACCCTGCGTGGCGCCATGCCTGGCCCACACACAACGAAGGACAAACATCATGAAAAAACTTGAAGGCAAGGTCGCAATTATCACGGGCGGCAGCAGCGGTATCGGGTTGGCCACGGCCAAACGCTTCGTGGAAGAAGGCGCGCACGTCGTGATTACCGGTCGACGCGAGAAAGAGCTGAAGGAGGCCGCTGCCGTCATCAAGGAAAACGTTACGACGGTCGTCGGCGACGTGGCGCGCCTGGACGATCTGGACCGGCTCTACGCCGTCGTGAAAGAGAAGCACGGTCATATCGACATTCTCTTCGCGAACGCGGGTGCGGGAACAATCGCTCCGCTCGCGGCAGCGACTGAGGCTCATTTTGACCAGACCTTCGACGTGAATGTGAAGGGGTTGTTCTTTACCGTGCAGAAAGCCCTTCCCCTCTTCCGGGACGGCGGTTCAATTATCCTGACATCTTCAGTCTCAAACGTGATGGGGCTGCCCGGATTCAGCGCTTACGCCGCGAGCAAGGCGGCCGTGCGCAACTTCGCGCGCGCTTGGACACTGGAGTTAAAGGACCGCAATATCCGAGTGAACACGATGAGCCCGGGACCGATCGACACCCCTGCCCTAGCGACAACGACGGGCCTTACCCCTGAGCAAGCCGAGCAAGCGGCCGCCCAATTTGCCTCGCAAGTCCCCATGGGTCGCAGGGGTCAGCCAGAGGAAATCGCGGCTGCCGTCACGTTTCTCGCCTCCGATGAAAGTTCTTATATTACCGGCGTGGATCTCGCCGTCGACGGAGGGCTGGCGCAAGTCTGACCCTGGCACACACGCGCGATCCGATCCGCAGAAAATGGAGAAGATGCTATGAGCAACGAGAAAAACATCCAGACCGTGAAGGACTTCTTCGCCGCGATCGGCCGCGGCGACAAGGAACGTCTGTTGGCGCTGGTTGCCGAAGACATCGAGTGGATCATCCCGGGCGAGGACTGGCCGCTGGCTGGAACGCGCCACGGACACGCGGGCCTAGCGGATTTGCTTGAGACCGCATCCAAGTCGATAGAAACGTCCACGGAACCCCGAGAGTTCATAGCGCAAGGAGACAAGGTTCTGGTCATCGGCTTCGCCAAGGGCAAGATCAAAGCTACCAACAAGGCGTTCGAGGACCATTTCGTCTTCGCCATTACGATCCAGAACGGCAAGCTGACAAACATCCGAGAGTACATCGACACGCAGGCACTGGCGCGAGCCTCGCAGAGGGAAGTGTCCAGGCTGGCGTAGCGCTAGCTATCTGATGGCCATCGCGCTGCGGTAGACCACACCCGTTCGCACGCCGCGCGCTCGTCGAATGCCCAACCGCAAAGGAGATCCCCATGTACGAGCAATCCAAGCTATCCGAGTTGATCCAATTCGCCCGCATCGACCTGGGTTCCACCGTCATCGACGTTTATCCAGGTGACGGCGACTGGACCCGTCTCTTCTCCGAGCTCGTGGGACCCGCAGGACGGGTCTACAGCTTCGTGCCGGCCGAAGTCGCCCACTTCAAAAACGATCCGGTCGGCCGCATACGGGCGCTGGCGAAAGAGCCGGGCCGAGAAAACGTCGAAGCCGTCTCGGCAGACCTGATGGCGATGCCGGAGGCCACCGGACTCGCGGATGTCCTATGGCTGCATCTGTTTTACCACGATCTCCACACCACTCTGATGCAGGCCAACGGAGCTACGGCGGCCGACTTTAATCGAGTCGTCTACCAGCGGCTGAAGCCCGGTGGATACTACGTTATCGTCGACCACGCCGCCGCCCTCGGGGCAGGCACGAGCGAAGCTCCCTCGCTGCATCGGATCGACCCTGCCTCCGTTCGCAAGGAGGTGGAGGCGGCCGGCTTCGTACTGGACACGGAAAGCACCATGCTTGCGAATAAAGACGATCCGCATTCGATCAAGGTGTTCGATCCGTCAATCAAGGGCAAGACTGATCGCTTCGCCTATCGATTCGTGAAGAATTGACAGGTCGCGGCGCCGAGCAAGAACATTGAGGTGGCCGTCGCGAGGCGCAAGCGATAGAGCACGCGGCTTGATCACCATCTAGCGGAGAGAATTTCATGCATATCGAACTCAAAGGCCGTAAAGCGATCGTCAGCGGGTCAACCGCAGGCATCGGACGCGCCACAGCAGAAGGCTTGGCGCGTGCAGGAGCGTCGGTTGTCATCAGCGGCCGAGGGAACGCTCGAGTCGACGAAGCGGTGCGGCAAATGCGGCAGGCTTTCCCCGGAAGGGACATCACTGGCGTTGCCGCCGACCTGGCAACCATGGAGGGCGTCGAGACCCTGATCGCGCAGGTGCCGAACGCCGACATCCTCGTGAACAACGTCGGCACAGCGTACTTACGCGATTACAACGGCGTCGAGGACATCGCGAAAATCCCCGACGCGGACTGGCTCGGCCTGTTCCAGCTGAACGTGATGAGTGGCGTGCGCCTGACGCGCTACTACCTGCCTCGCATGGTGAAACAAGGCTGGGGCCGCGTCGTGTTCGTCAGCAGTGAGTCTGCGGTCAATATTCCCAAAGAAATGATCGACTACGGTATGACCAAGACTGCGCAACTCGCGGTCTCGCGGGGATTTGCCGAGGCGGTCGCGGGAACGGGCGTCACCGTCAACGCCGTTCTGCCCGGACCCACCCGGTCCGAGATCCTGGGCGACTTCACGGCCAAGCAGGCCAAGGCCAGTGGAATCACGCAAGAAGAAGCTGAACAGGGATTCCTGCAAGCGATGCGTCCAACCACCCTCATCCAGCGCCTCGCGACCACCGAAGAAGTGGCCAACATGATCATCTATACGTGCTCTGAGCAGGCTTCTGCCACCACTGGCGCCGCGCTGAGAGTGGACGGTGGCGTGGTCCGTTTCATCGCCTGAGCTGACAAACGCCCGGGAGTACGTCGATAAGCAAGCGCTGGCGCGAGCCTCTGAAATAGACGCGAGCTCCATCACAGTGAGCCGAAGCTCCCCCTATTAAAAGACGAGGACTAAATCTAATAATCAAAGGCAGCCGCGCGCTAGGCGCCGTCTGCTTTGGGCGTTGTGCACTACTTGTACGGAGATAATCGTGCTAGAACTTCGGCCAAACTGTGAATGTTGCAATAAAGATCTTCCACCTGAATCAAGTGAAGCGGTTATCTGCACGTTCGAGTGCACCTTTTGTACATCGTGCGCAAAATCCGTTTTGAATTTCAAATGTCCAAATTGCAATGGCAACTTAGTTAGTCGTCCAATTCGGCAAAAAGAAATGCTAAAAAAATATCCTGCATCTACAAAGCGCATCCTCAAAGAATTGGGGTGTGCAAGTAATGCATAACAAGTGAAGACAGTCGAACCAGCGGGTGCAGTGTGAGGAGCTCATGAACATTAGGAAGTTTCAAGAAAAGGATAAATCGTCATTAATTAGTCTGTGGCAGAGAGTATTTCCGGACGATCCTTCACACAACGAGCCGTCAAAGGTTATTTCTGCAAAGCTCGCGGTTGATGATCTAATTTTTGTCGCCGAACAAAATGATCAAATCGTAGGGGCTTGCATGGCAGGTTATGACGGACATCGTGGTTGGCTATACGCTGTCGCTGTTTCACCTGATCTCCGTCGATCAGGAATCGGTTCATTGCTTGTAAACGCGGCCATCCAACAATTAAAAATTTTGGGCTGCATTAAAGTCAATTTGCAAATACGCTCAACGAACACATCTGTTGCCGCCTTTTACAAATCGCTGGGGTTCGCAACGGAAGATCGGTTAAGCATGGGGGTACTCGTTTAACCTCGATCATTGCGCACTTACATCAGCAGCCATAAGCGCAATAAACGACTTGCATCCGTGACCTTTAGATTATTGCGCCGTATTCCGGCAAGCGACGCAATGCATTGCGCCCTACGCACTAGACACCAAGGAGACATCATGACTGTTAAGCGCATGGATAACGTCGGCATCGTAGTTGAAGACCTTGATGCCGCCATTGAATTCTTCATTGAACTTGGTTTGGAGCTTGAGGGGCGCGCTGAAGTCGACGGTGACTGGGCAGATGGCGTCACCGGATTGCGCAATATGCAGGTCGAGATGGCCATGATGCGCACGCCGGACGGTCACAGCCGTCTTGAGTTGTCCCGCTTCCTCGCGCCGGCTGTGGTCGCCGATCATCGCACAGCTCCAGTGAATGCTCTCGGTTATCTGCGCGTCATGTTCGCCGTGGAGGACATCGACGATACGCTCGCGCGACTCAGTAACCGAGGCGCGAAACTCGTCGGCGAATTGGTTCAGTATAAAGACGTCTATCGGCTCTGCTACATCCGAGGTCCCGAAGGAATTCTCATCGGGCTTGCCCAACAGAGTTCGTAGGGCGATTGCTAGACAGCAACCGGACGTCGAGTTAATTTTGATACCAACTAAGGAGAGTTGCCCATCCTCAAGACTGGCGCGGCTTCCGAATAAAAATAACAACGACGCGCCAGGACTGCATGAACAGACTCATCTGCTTTTATTTTTATCGACAAAAACCAAGATCAACAGACGCGTCGGGTTTATTGGCAAAAGCGGATGCGTTTGCTCATGGAAAAATCGGGGCAAATTTATTTCGATTTAGGACCACGACAACAGGGAAATTGCGAATATGAAAATACCTACACTCATCACGCTGTTGTCACTGATCATGAGTATCAATATCTGCCATGCAAAACCCTCCACCCCAAACGTATCGGACCAGTCGCCACGGGTGGCCGATAGTGGGTTTGCCGCGCTGGCTTTACATGACTGTCAAACGGATCTCCGCTACCTCAATCAGGTGTTCGGGTGGCAAGTCGCATGGCCATCACAATGGGCATCCATTGTCAGTGCCGGAGCAGCGAATGACACAAACACCGCACTGACCCGCTGGAGAGAGGCACCGGCCGCGATCGACTCGGCCATCGAGATACTCCGGCGGGGCATTGACCATCATGAGACGGCACCACGGCCTGTTGTCCTGCGGGTCTATCAACAGGTCAGCGATCTGACGGCGATATTGGCTCAGGATTCGTCGCCCTATCTGTTCCCGGCCCCAAACACCGAAGCAGCGCGGCAATGGAATACGATGATCAGAGAAGCGATAACGCCCGCCGTGCGCCGCTTTGAAGGGTTTTTACAGAATGAATATCTACCCGCAGCGCGCATGGCGCCGGGTTTGTCAGGTATCGCCAACGGTGAAGCTTGTTTTGCCCAGACCGTGACCTGGTGGACGACGCTAAATTCGTCGACGGAAGATATCGAAACGACCGGTAGGCATTTATTGGACGAAGCGCGCAGTGCGCTAGTGACCAGTGACAGTCAGGGCGCGGACTTTAGCGACATCATGGAGCGGTTACGGGCATTTCAGGCCCATAACTCGACCACCCCGAAGGAACTGATCGCACTATCGGCAGCGGCCATCAAACGGGCTGACGCCGCCACGTTATCGCGGTTTGCCCATAAATCAGGCAGCCCCATTGGGGTCGTCGAGATGCCGGCGTACGTCCAGGACTCTTTCCCTGTCGGGCGTTATGTCACTGCACAGGGCAACGAACCCGCCACTTATAGCATCAATTCGTCGCGTCCCCAGGAGCGTCGCCTGATGGCGGAAGTCATCGCCTTTCATGAGGCCATACCCGGCCATCATTTATTTGCCCCTATCCCCGGCCGGAGTCAGCGGGCTCCGACTATAACGCTGGGATCGTTGAAGGCTGGGCGATTTACACCGAATATCTCGCCGATGAGATGGGTTTGTATTCCAGCACGCTCGACCGTCAAGGCATGATCGCGAAACACCTATGGGCGGCTAGCCGTCTGTTGGTGGAGCCGGGGTTACATATTCACCATTGGTCACGCGAGCAGGCGATCCAATTTATGCTCGACAACACTCTGCTCTCGTGCACGGAGATTGAAATCGAAGTCGATCGTTATATCGCCATGCCGGGACAGTCTTTGAGTTATATGCTGGGCGCGAACCTGATCATGGAAGAGCGCGAACACGCCCATGCCGCATTGGGTAAAAAGTTTGATATCGCCGCGTTCCATGATGTGGTTCTCGCACCCGGCGGCCGTCCACTGCCCGTCGTGCGCGCCGATATTCGCCACTGGGTGTCCGAGCAGTTATCAGCATCAAGTAACGGCTAATCACAAGTCAGGGGCTAGGTAATTTATTGTGACGCTGAATAATCAAATCGTAGGGACGTGGGGCGCAATAGCAATAAATGAAATGCATTGCGCCTTCATGCTCTACAGCGACCTCCCCAACCGTTTTTCCACTTGTTTCTTTTCCCACTCCACACCAAAAAATGGAATTAGGTCGAAAGCGCTCAGCGCGTGAGCGAAAAGCCATATACCCCACCCTAGCGCTACCCATTGCACCCAGAAAAATCCAAGGCGCCACGGCCATTGATAAATCACTAATTGCACGATATTAAGAACCGCCAACGCACCGACGATCACTAAATATTTAATGGCGTGACAATAAAATTTCTTTATTTTTCTTACCTGTTGTAATGCCAATGCCTCTTCCCTGCTAACACCGCTTGTCAAAGGTGAATTCATATCTGGCTCCTTATGCAACTGGTTGAAATCGATCTCAAAGACCGCCGCCAGTGATTTGAGGGATTCCGCGCTTGAGCTTTTGCCATTTTCAATCCGCTGAATCGTGCGCACACTGAGGCCGCTCAGATCGGCCAATTGTTGTTGCGACCAACCGCGCTGCAATCTCAGTTTTTGTACAAGCATTGACTATCTCCTCATCTCACTGACTTTCAGTGTCTAGAATTCTCAATCGCTTCACCACGACAAACGGACGCCAACCCCACGACACAAACCCGACAACCGCATACATTGCGGATGTCTTTCGTTGCAGCAACTAGGCCCATAAAGACTAGACCTCGATCATAAATACACTTCTATTTACTAATTGCTAAAAATACCCAATAAAAAAACCCGGCCGAAGCCGGGTTTTTTATTACAACTGACTGGGAGCAGTCGGCTTACATCATGCCGCCCATGCCACCCATTCCGCCCATGCCGCCCATATCCGGCATTGCAGGTGCGGATTTGTCTTCCGGCAGATCAGCGATCATGGCTTCGGTGGTCAACAGCAACGACGCAACCGATGCTGCAGCTTGCAGCGCGGTGCGGGTTACTTTGGCCGGATCGAGAATACCGAATGCGATCATGTCGCCGTATTCGCCGTTCGCAGCGTTGTAACCGAAGTTGCCTTTGCCTTGGCGCACTTTGTCGACAACCACTGAAGGCTCGTCGCCAGAGTTTTGCACGATCTGACGCATCGGCGATTCCATTGCGCGCAGCGCAACTTTGATACCGATGTTTTGATCTTCGTTAGCGCCAGTCAGGCCACGAATCGCTTCGATAGCGCGAATCAGCGCTACGCCGCCGCCGGGAACCACGCCTTCTTCAACGGCTGCGCGGGTTGCGTGCAGCGCGTCTTCAACACGGGCTTTCTTCTCTTTCATTTCCACTTCGGTCGCGGCGCCGACTTTGATCACTGCAACGCCACCAGCGAGTTTCGCTACGCGCTCTTGCAGTTTTTCACGGTCGTAATCGGACGTGGTGTTTTCGAGTTGCACGCGAATTTCTTTCACGCGCGCTTCGATATCGGCTGCTTTACCGGAGCCGTCGACAATCGTGGTGTTTTCTTTGTCGATGGTGACGCGTTTCGCGCGGCCCAAATGCTCCAGCGAAGCGCCTTCGAGATCGAGGCCCACTTCTTCGGAGATGACGGTAGCGCCGGTCAGAATCGCGAGATCCTGCAGCATTGCCTTACGACGATCGCCGAAGCCCGGTGCTTTTACCGCAGCGACTTTGATGATGCCGCGGATGTTGTTAACAACGAGTGTTGCCAGCGCTTCGCCTTCAACGTCTTCGGCAACGATCATCAGCGGACGCGATGCTTTGGCTACTTGCTCAAGCAACGGCAGCAGATCGCGAATCGAAGAGATTTTTTTGTCGACCAGCAGAATGAACGGGTCGTCGAGTTCAACGACCATTTTGTCCTGCTTGTTGATGAAGTACGGCGACAGATAACCGCGATCGAACTGCATGCCTTCAACGATCTCGAGTTCGTTGTCGAGGCCGTTGCCTTCTTCAACGGTGATCACGCCTTCTTTACCGACTTTTTCCATCGCGTTGGCGATGATGTTGCCGATGTTGTCGTCGCTGTTAGCGGAGATCGAACCGACTTGTGCAATCGATTTGGTGTCCGAGCACGGCGTGGACAATTTTTTGATTTCTTCAACAGCGGCGATAACGGCTTTATCGATACCGCGCTTCAGATCCATCGGGTTGGCGCCAGCGGCAACCGATTTCAGACCTTCGGTCACGATCGATTGCGCCAGTACGGTGGCGGTGGTGGTGCCGTCACCAGCGGTGTCGGATGCTTTCGACGCCACTTCTTTCACGAGCTGTGCGCCCATGTTTTCGAACTTGTCTTTCAATTCGATTTCTTTAGCGACCGATACACCGTCTTTGGTCACGGTGGGTGCGCCGAACGATTTGTCGATGACGACATTGCGGCCTTTCGGGCCCAGGGTCACTTTTACCGCATCGGCCAGGATGTTTACGCCCTTGACCATTCTCTGACGCGCGGAGTCGCCGAATTTAACTTCTTTAGCTGCCATGGTTAATTCCTTCCTCTATCAAATCGGTGGAGTCGGAGACGATTACTTCTCGATAACGCCGAAGATTTCAGTTTCGTTGAGAATGATGACTTCTTCGCCGTTGATCTTGATGGCATTGCCGGCGTATTGGCCGAACACCACTTGGTCGCCTACTTTCAGGCTCATCGGGCGCACTTCGCCGTTATCCAGCGCTTTACCGAGGCCAACTGCCACGACTTCGCCCTGATTGGGCTTTTCCTTGGCGGAACCTGGCAGCACGATGCCACCGGCGGTTTTTTCCTCTTCTTCCTTGCGACGTACAACGACGCGGTCGTATAAAGGACGAATTTTCATGTCGCCAATTCTCCTGAGATCAATGAGTTAATCGGATTATGGATAGGTTCGAATCGCCGGGCTTCCCGGGGATGCACGCCAATATGGGGACGCCCTCCTGAATTTCAAGGCCGGATTTAGCACTCCATTCAAGAGAGTGCTAATGATAGTGAGGCGAAGCGGCGAGTCAAGACGGTTTTTTGTCCCGTCTAATTGGTTTGGCAATTGCTTGAATTCCGCCGAAACTGCAATAATCTGCGGCGTTTTGCCCCGAGCAGACTAACGACTAAGGCGGTTCCCAATGAATTTGAAAGATAAAGTAGTGGCGATTACCGGTGGCGGGCAGGGTCTCGGCCGCGCCATGGCGCTCTCCTTGGCGGCGAAAGGCACCAAGCTGGCGCTGATCGACTTAAACCAAGAGAAGCTCGACGAAGCCGCGCAACTGTGTAAGGACGCCGGCGGCGATGCTCGCGGGTACATCGGTAACGTCGCGAAGGAAGACGATGTAATTCGTATTTTCGATCAGATCGTGGCCGATTTTGGCGCACTCGATGGCTTGATCAATAACGCGGGCATTCTGCGCGACGGCTTTCTGATCAAGATGAAAGACGGCGAGATTCAGAAAAAGATGACGCTGGCCGAATGGCAAGCCGTGATCGACGTCAACCTGACCGGCGTATTTCTGTGCGGCCGCGAAGCCGCAGAGCGCATGATCAAACTCGGCAGTAAGGGTGTGATCATCAATATTTCGTCGGTATCCAAAGCCGGCAATATCGGTCAGACCAACTATTCAGCGGCCAAAGCCGGCGTTGCGGCGATGACCGTGACCTGGGCCAAAGAACTTGCGCGCTACGGTATTCGCTCGGCAGCCATCGCACCCGGTTTCATCGCTACCGAAATGGTGGCGAGCATGAAACCCGAAGCGCTACAAAAAATGGCGGAAGGCATTCCACTGCACCGCATGGGTGAGCCCGCAGAAATCGGGCAGACCGTTGTATACATTTTTGAGAACGATTACTTCACCGGTCGCGTTATCGAAATGGATGGCGGTATTCGCATCTAGTTGCATTGGTTGCGGCTCCGCTCGGGGCCGCAATTCAGCAATCGCCCTTCACTATTCGTAAATCGCCCGCCTCTTACCAATCGTAATTGACACCAAACAACCAAACTCTATCGAGCGCATCCGCGTCGTCGGCGGGAATATGCGTGTAGTTAAAGCGGAGTTTGGCTTGCGCATTAAGACGCCCCACGACCGGCATTTTCAATCCAGTTTCGGAATCGATGCGCCAATCACCGGCCTGATCGAATAATTGCGTCAACGTATGCCGGTGAAAAAAGCGCAATCCCAATTTATTCAGCTTGTAATTGAAATCGGTGCTTTCGCGAAAAGCGAGCGCATGGCGATCGGTATCGCTGGAATAAATTTCCTGGATGTAACCCAAGCCGGCATCGACTTGCAGCTGAATAAATTCGGTATCGAAAAACTGATAACCGACACCGCCGCCGATTAATTTTCGACTCGACAAATCTTGAAAAACATTGCGCTCCAAACTCGCGATGCTATTCAAGAACCATTTGTCGCTGACGAAATAATCGTATTGATATTCGAACTTACGATCATCTTGCGTCTTAATATCGTTCTGTCGCTGCTCTTCGTATTTCCCCAGTATCGTGTGGCGCTGACTCTGTCGGCGCGCGGACATTTTGAAATTGAGATCGAGATCCTGCTCATCGGTGTTTCCCGCCGAATCTTTCGCGGCCACATCAATCGAGCCAGTGTTATTCCACACATCGTGTTGAATTAATGGCCGCGCGGATACTTTACGCACGAGCTTCCAAGTATTGAGTTGCGCGATGCCCTCTTTGCAGTTCAACAATTGCTGCTGATCACCGCGCATTTGCAATTGGCATTGACTGAGCTGGCGGCGCGCATCAAGTTCGATCTCGAATAAATCGCGCGCATCGATACCGACGACATTCACCTGTTGCACAACAATTTCGCCGGCGAGATCGGATTGCCAATGCAATTGGCCATCCGCAATGACGATCAATTCACCGCTGACGCGATCGCCGTTATCGAGCAGCAAAACGCCTGCATCGGCGAGGTGACAAAACAGCGCGACGCTTAAAATACGAATAAAAAATTTGACCATTACGGATGGCACCCGCGGCAATCGTGGAAAATGGTTGGATTATTTCGGGGCGACGAGCGATGTCTACTATCGATACTACTCAAGCGCATCAGCAAGAAATCTGGCGCATTGTGTTTAGCATTCCGTCGGGCAGGGTAACGAGCTACGGCGCGATTGCCAAGTTGGCGGGTTTGCCGCGCGGCGCGCGTCTGGTCGGCCGCGTGTTGGCACAATTACCGGAAGGCAGTGCATTGCCGTGGCATCGGGTAGTGAATAGTCGCGGCACCATTAGTTTTCCGAGCGGCTCTGCGCGCTATCGCGAACAGCGCGAGCGGCTGCTCACCGAGGGCGTCGAGTTTCGCAACGAGAAAATCGATTGGTCTCAGTTCGGCTGGCCCTAGCTAGTCGTCATAGCTAAAGGAGGCCGACGCCACGGCGCGACTTTGTACAGCATCAGCATTCCCGGAATCGCGAGCACAAAACACAGCAGATAAAATTGCGGCCAGCCAAGCATTTCCACCAGATACCCAGCACTTGCGTTGACCACGGTGCGCGGCATCGCGACAAAACTGGTGAACAACGCCAATTGCGTGGCCGTATACGCCGGATGCGTTTGCGCGGCGATGAAAGCGACAAACGCGGCGGTGCCGACACCGACTCCGAATGCTTCCAGCGCTACCACGACGCCAAGCCGCAGCAGGCGCGTGGTCGCATCAATGTCCGCTGTCGCACCTAACGCCAGCCAGGCGAAGCCGAGAATACTCAGCATCTGAACGGCTCCGAAAATCCACAGCGAACGCTGCACCCCCAGGCGCAACATCCAGATGCCGCCCAACAAGCCACCGATCACGCTGCCCCACAGTCCGGCATTTTTCGCAATCAGGCCAATTTCGGTGCGCGTGTAGCCCATATCCAGATAAAACGGCGTGGCCAACGCCGTGCATAACGAGTCGCCCAGCTTGTAAAAGAAAATAAACCCCAGCACCCATGCGGCTTGCCGCCAACCGGCGCGCGTCAGAAATTCGCGCAGTGGCTCGATGGCGGCGGTGCGCAAGGTTTTGGGGGCAATCGCAGCATCGGTCGACTCACGCGCCAGCAGCGTCATCGCCATGCCGGGCAACATGAACAGCGCGGTCACGCCAAACACGATCGACCAATCGAAATGATCTGCGAGAATCAACGACAGTGAGCCCGGCACCAGCCCGGCGATGCGATACGCCGTGACATGGATGGAGTTGCCGAGGCCAAGCTCGTAGTCGGATAACAGCTCACGCCGAAACGCATCGAGCGCGATATCCTGCGTCGCTGAAAATGCCGCTACGGCAATCGCCACCAGCGTGACCGGATGCAGCAAAAATCGGCTGATGGATAGCCAATCGACGCCGGGCGCTTGAAGGCCGGCGGGCGACAAACTGCCGAATAGGGCAATCGCCACCAGTAACGCCAACTGTGCCAGCAGCATCCAGCCGCGCCGGCGCCCCAGCCGTAGCGGCGCATAGCGGTCGACCAGCGGCGACCACAGAAATTTCCAGGTGTACGGCAACTGGATCAGCGTCAGCAGACCGATCGCCTTCAGATCGACGCCTTCACCGTGCAACCAGGCCGGCACCAGATTCAGCAACAGAAACAGCGGCAATCCCGAACTGAAACCCGTGAATACGCAAATCAGCATGCGGCGATTGAAGATAGCGTCGCGGAGTGAGCGATCGGTCATGCATTTGAACTCAAAAAAGCGTTAGTGTGGACATACCCCAAGAGGCGCTCATCCAAGACATGTCGGCAATTCATTGTCGCCGCCTTAGAAATTTTTGTGCTTTCGATTTGAATAGTTCGCAATCGAAACTATAACTAAATGGCCGCCAGATGTTCGGCACAGTCCAGGAACAGACCTTTGTGAGCAGCATCATGACCACCAAACCAATCACCCCTGATGTCGTAAAGAAAATCGAAGGCGCATTGGAGGAACGCAAGGTTAAGCAAGACCGTCGCACTCAGGCGGACAGCAAACCGGTTCCTGTTGATCGCCGGAAAGGTAAAGATCGCCGCACCCCCTAACCACAATTGCCCCTCCGGCGGACAGCGCTGCAAGGTGCTGCCCGCCTACTTATCTCGTCGCTCGCCAAGTCCTTTCATTCACTCGCCAAGATGTTTGGCGCATTCAACAGGATTGCAGCCATGCCGCTTATTGAAATCGTTATTGCATTCGCGTTATTGCAGCTGACGTATTTCGCGCTGCGCGTCGGCGCCGCTCGCGGCAAATATCAGGTTCCGGCTCCCGCCACTACTGGTCACGACATTTTCGAACGCTATCATCGGGTGCACATGAATACGCTCGAACAGCTCGTCGTATTCATTCCCGCCATCTGGCTGTTTGGTACCTATATCAGCCAGACATGGGGCGCTGCGCTCGGCGTCGTGTACTTGATCGGTCGCATGCTTTATCTGCGCGGCTATGTTGCCGACCCCAAGAAACGCAGCCTGGGTTTTGCGCTCTCGTTTTTACCGACCATGGCATTGCTGCTCGGCGGTCTGGGCGGCGCCATCGTCAAGGCATTCTGGCATTGAAAATATTCGATACTAATCGCTTGCCGACTCGCTGCTGATACGCACGGGAATCCAGCGATTCAATATGTGCTCGAACATCTGCGACTGTTTCATAGCGTGCAATGCCGTATCGAGGCGTTCGCGTAATTCCGGATTATTTTTTGGCACTGCCCACGCAAAATATTCTTCATTAAGCGGCTGATACAAACTCATCAATGCGGCGTACCGTGGCTCTGTCGCAATACGCCAGCTGGTAGCGGGCGAATCGATCAGCACGTCAATTCGCTTGCTTAACAATGCTTGCAAACAATCATCAGCATCGACACAAGAGATTGCGGTCGCTGCAGCCATGTTGTTCTTCACGTAATTTGCTGCTGCCGAATTCGGAATGAACCCGACGCGAAAGCCGTCTCGCGTCAGCGCGACCGAAGAACGAAACCGCAGCACATCGTCGGTGCGAATAATTGCCATCTCCCCCGAATGCAGATACGGCACGGTGAAATCGGCCTGCTGCTCCGATTGCGGCGTAATCACCAATCCCGCCATCACCAGATCAACATCGCCGCGCGCGAGTGCGGGTAATAATTCAGCACGCGGCAATACTTGCAGCTGTAACGGCTGGCCGAGTTGCGCCTGCAGCAATCGCGATAAATCCACTTCCATACCGACCAGCCTACCGTCCGCCTGAAATATCAGCGGTGGATTATCCGGACTGGTGGCGACACGCAATGGCTTTGGCTCGGCCAGTGCCAATGTCGCGATCAGCAGGCAAATCGTGCCGAGCAATGCTTTAGTAGCAAGCGGGGTTTTATAAATAAGCGGGCTGTTAAAAAAAGACGCGCTACCAAAACGTATTGTCATGTCGCATCACTCCCGTTGTGATAAATCCGCAAAGTCCGCCGCACACTACCGGGTGAGCCTTATAAATGCCAGTCCTCACCGCGCCGCGAACACGCCTGTCTACGTAGATTTACCTATTACTCGTGAATAGTCCCGCTCCATACAATGCGATGGCATTAATCAGTTTTCGAAATAATGCGTACGGATTTACCGCAGCCCGATAAGTACATCAGCGAATACTGCGATTACCGCACGCTATCTAGACTGCTTATCAGCTGTGATCACTTTAATGGAGGGTAAACACATGCTGGTACTTTCTCGACGACTCGACGAAACATTGATTATTGGCGATGACATAAAAATCACGGTGCTCGGTATTGCCGGCAACCAGGTGCGTTTGGGTATTGCCGCACCGAAAGAAGTGAGCGTGCATCGCGAAGAAGTGTATTTACGAATTAAACAAGAAACGGAGCAGGCGCAAAAAGTTGCAGCTGTTTAATGCGCCGCGACAAAAATTAAAAGCCTTTGGTGGGAGGAAGTAAAACATGTTGGTACTGTCCAGACGTCTCGGCGAAACCCTGATTATCGGCGACGACATCAAGATTACCGTATTGGGAATTAGCGGTAATCAAGTGCGCCTTGGCATCGCGGCGCCAAAAGACGTCAGCGTGCATCGCGAAGAAGTGTACCGCCGTATTCAGGACGAGATTGACCAACAACCCAACAACGGTAACCGCTAATATTTTTATTCCGCGGGCGGCAATCGACAGAAAAACGTCACGCCGCCTTCGGGGTTATTGCGATAACCGATTTCACCGCCGTGCGCCTGCACGATGCTTTGGCAAATCGATAAGCCAATTCCCATACCGCTCGATTTAGTCGTAAAAAATGGCGTAAACAGTTGCGCCTGCGCCGCTTCCGACAGGCCGTGACCGCGATCGATCACGCTGAAACATACGTAACCGTCACTCTGCCAAGTACGCATCACTACGCCATGCTGTTTATCGGGCGCATGCTGCATTGCCTCCATCGCATTGCGCAGTAAATTCAAAGCGACCTGCTGAATCTGCACGATATCGATGGCCACCGCTGCCAGCTGATTTTCGAATTCAAGATGAATGGGCACATCGTTGATGCGCGAATCCACTTCCGCCAACGCCACCACCTCTTGCAATACTTCATTCAGATCGGAGCGTTCGCGGCCCATATCGGGTTTTTTAACATAGCTGCGCAACCGCCTGATTACCTCGGAGGCGCGCACTGCCTGCGTGCCGACTTTATCGAGCAAATCGATCAGCTTCGGCCGATCAATGTCGACGTGTTCGAGCAACCGCTTGCCGACCTGCGCATAATTCACCACTGCGGTCAGCGGCTGATTCAATTCATGCGCGATACCCGCCGCCAATTCGCCGGAGCTACTTAAGCGCTCCATATGCGCCATATGCTGTCGCTGCGTCTCCAGCTCTTCACGCGTTTGTCGCAATGCTTCCTCGCTCTCCAGCCATGCGCTGATATCGCGCATCACCAGCACTGCTCCGCCTTCTTGACGCGCCGAATAAGTCAGCGACACCGGTACCAGCGCGCCGCTGCGCGCACGCACCAGCTCGATCTCACTGTAGGTGGATTTCGGCATGTGGCCGTCCCCGGGCAGCGAGCGCTCAACATCGCCGATCGAGCTCTGCAGAATCGGCAGGCTCTGCAACATTTCGCCGATTAAATCCGCGGCGGGCCAGCCGGTGATACGCGATGCAGCCGGATTGACCGACGTCACGCGGCCCTCCGCATCGAGACCGACGATGCCTTCGTCGACGGCATTCAAGATCTGCTGGTTTTCGGCTTCGAGTTCGCTGTTGCGGCGCGCGAGTTGACGTTCGAGACGGTGAATTTTGATATGTGTGCGTACCCGCGCCACCACTTCATCGGATTGAAACGGCTTGGCGATGTAATCGACACCGCCGACCGCGAAACCGCGCACTTTGGCGCGGCTGTCGCCGAGCGCGGATAAAAAAATCACGGCGATATCGGTGGTTTCCGGATCGGCTTTCAGCTGCTCGCAAACATCGAAGCCATCCATATCCGGCATCATCACATCGAGCAAGACCAACGAGGGTTTGGTCCGTCGCGCGATATCGAGCGCAGTCTGGCCATTTTTCGCAATCAACAAACGATAGCCACTACCCTGCAGCGTTTTATACAAAATCTGCAGATTAATCGGGTTATCGTCGACCAGCAGAATCTGTTCGCTGCCTGTTTCGCTGCCTGTATCGATAGGCATCACGCAAGCTTCCTTGGATTATTCGGCCAAAGCCGTGGTTTCCGCCGCCGCGAGCCAGTCGCGCACGGCATCCAGATCAAAATTATCCAGCAACCGCTCGAGATGCCGCACCATCAACGTTACTTCCGGTTTGTTGCTATGGAACGCTGCGAGCGCCGCGCGCATGGCATCGACATCGCCGACAGCGATCGCCACGCGCAGATCGGTAATCAACTCGCCTGGCAGCGCCAAACTGAGCGGCGCCTTCGCGGTATCCGATACCATTTCGAGCGTGCGCAGCGGCAAGCGCAAATGGTGCGCTATTTTGGTCAGCAATTCTGCGACGCGTACCGGTTTACTGATGAAGTCGTCACAGCCCTGCAACTGCATGCGCTCGATGACATCGGGAAAAGCGCTCGCCGATACCGCGATCACGACAATATCTCGCAGTTTGGGATCGCGTTTGATCGCGGCGGTGGCGGCAAAACCATCGAGCACCGGCATGCGCACGTCCATCAATACCAACGAGACCGGACGTTCGCGCAATTGATCGAGCGCATGCTGGCCATGCTCAGCCTCGATGACCTCAATGTTGCTGGCGCGCAACATACCGCACAGTACCTGGCGGTTAATTGGATTGTCGTCGACCACCATCACCGTCACGACAGTGTCGGCGGTATCGATCACCTGGTAGCCGCCGCGCAATGGCCGCGCGGTAGTATCACCGTGGCTCTGATGCAGCGGCAGGTAAAAACTAAAGCAGCTGCCGACACCAACGGCGCTTTGCACACGTAACGCGCCGCCCATCGCTTCGCACAAACGCACGCTGATCGGCAAGCCCAGACCGGTACCGCCACTGGCATCGCCGAGCTGTTGGAAAGGATGAAAAATTAGCGCCTGTTTTTCCGCCGGTATGCCGATGCCGGTATCGAATACCTCGAAGAAAATTTCTTCGGCACGCCGCCGCGACACCCGCATTTTGACGCTGCCGGCAGCCGTGAACTTCACCGCATTCGCCAGTAAATTCACCAGGATCTGCCGCAGCTTTACCTCATCAATGACAATATTCGCGGGCACGTCGTTGCCAATTTCGAGCGCATAACTCAAGCCCTTGGCCTCGACGCGCTCGCGCACGATATTGCTGACACTTTCCAATAGATCGAATAAATCGCAATGGCTCAACGCAATTTCGATTTTGCCGCTTTCGATTTTGGCGAGATCCAACACATCGTCGATCAACGTGAGTAAATGTTGGCCGCAACTTTCGATCGCCAATAAATTGCTGCGCTGTTCGGCCGACACTGACTGATCGCGCAACAGAATCTGCGCGTAGCCGAGCACACCATTCAGCGGTGTACGCAATTCATGGCTCATGCTCGACAGAAATTGACTCTTCGCGTGATTCGCATCTTCGGCCGCAATGCGCGCTGCGACCAGCTCTTCTTCGATACGTTTGCGGTCGCTGATATCGGTCACCGTGCCGAGCGCGCGCACCTGCACGCCGCTCTCATCGAACTCGACCGGCTGACCACGCGACATGAACCAACGATAGCTGCCATCGCTGGCGCGCATCCGAAACTCCAACCCAAAGGTACCCGGCGTATAGCGCATGCGCCGATAGATTTGCTGTATCGACTCGACATCATCGGAATGAATCCAATCGCGCCACTCCTGCACATCGATCTGCCGTGTTTGCGGACTGTAACCGAGCTGCGCAAACAGGCTGCCACTCATGGTTAATATGTTGTCGCGCAGATCCATATCCCACAAATGGCTGTTGGCCGCGGCGAGCGCCATTTCAAAACGCTGCTCGTTGGTGCGCAACGCGTTTTCGATCCGACTGCGTTGCTCGATCATGCGATTGGCATCGAACGCGAGCTGCTCGAATTCGCCATACGGCAATTGATCGACATCGATGCTGCTGGAATGGCGACTGGCATCCGCGAAAAACTGCGTGAATCGCTGCAGCGCATGTTCGATCTGTCGCGCCAGCCGATGTGCAACCCACAGCGCCACCATCAGCAACACCAGCAAAAGGCCGAGCCCGAACGCAATGCGCTGATTAATACTTCGCTGCATATCGACACGCTGGGCGGCAATGCGCGCTTCAATGTGATCGAGAAAAACTCCAGTCGCCACCCGCCAATGCCAGCCCGGATAATCGCGAACGAACGCCAACACCGGCACCTTGGCACCGCTAGTCAATCGCGTGCGCTCCACTTGTTCCAACTGGCCTTGATACTTCTTCTGCTCGACCGCTACCGATATCGGCTGCGCCGTCGCGAACGCACGCGCTACCTCATCGCGATTGTTGGGCGTATAGCTGTCGAACAACACCCTGCCGCTTTCCGTCATCACGGTAATCAGCATATCGTCGGTCACAGTACTTTTCAGTCGCGCCAGCTCGGCGTGCTGAACCGCAACGGCCATATCCTCGGCATAGCTGACGGCGGCCACAAACACATCGAGCGGCGGGTAATAGCGCGCGTATTGCAAGGCCAGAAAGGCGCCCGTATTGTTGGGTTTGTTGTACCAGACCTCGATAAAACCTTCGCCGCTCGTTTGCACCCGCCGGGTCAACTCCTGCACCACGCGAACGCCGTTCGCATCGACCGCATCGAGCACATTGGTACCTTCACCCTGTGGAAATGCTGGCGATAGCACCGCAATGCCATCCATCGTGTTGATGTAGTAGTGACCGTTGATACCGAATCGAATCGGCGCGAGGACATCGTGCGCACGCTGCAATGCCGCTGCGCGATCGGTGATTTTCTTTGCGTGATTGAGCACGCTGTCGATTTGCGCGATGCCGTTGTCGACCGCAGTGCGCAACTCTTCGCGCTGGCGCGTGTCGATGGCGACGCGCTCGAACTCAAGACTTTCGACGATGCTATCGACACGCTGGCGCAATACGCTCTGCTGCGTTTCGATATAGGTCTGACGCCAGATATTGCTCTGTTCTTCGAATTGGCGGCGCTGATCCGATATCCAGAGCGAGCCCAATAACGCAACCGGCAGCATGGCCATCACGACCAGGCTGAGCAGATACGTTTGGCTCATGCTGCGTTTGCCGGACATTCCATTTGTTCCTTAAGTATTGGCAAGGCGGCGGGGATACGATATTTTCGTTATCGTTATGTCACCCCAAGCTATTCGGGACCTTTCAGAGTAGTGTTCGGTGATTGCACCCGGTATACGTATTTTACGCAGCGCGCATGCGTGCCGCGACGCCGATAACGCAACAACGGGAACGGGAGCTGGCATGAACGCCGAAGCAGCAGAAGTTTATATCGTCGAAGATGACGATGCGGTACGCGAGTCGCTACAACTGGTACTCGAATCGGTCGGTTACAAAGCCCGCGCATTCTCCAGCGCCAACGCCTTCCTCGACAAATATCACGCTGACATGGCCGGCTGCTTGGTGCTGGACATTCGCATGCCGGGCATGAACGGCATGGAGTTGCAGCGCAAACTCAACGACTGCAATTCGATGCTGCCGATTATTTTTGTGACCGGTCACGGCGACGTCCCCATGGCGGTGGAAGCCATGCAGCAGGGCGCGCTCGACTTCGTGCAAAAACCCTATCGCGAGCAGGAGTTGCTGGAAAAAATTGCGCGTGCCTTTGCGATCGACAAAGCCAATCGCGAGAGCCTGCAACAGCGGCAACAAATCGCGACCCGATTGCAGAATTTAACGCCGCGCGAACTCGATGTGCTGCGCCTGATGGTGGAAGGCAAAGCCAACAAAGTGATTGCGATCGATCTCGATATCAGCCAACGCACCGTCGAAATTCATCGCGCGCGGGTAATGGAAAAACTCGAGGCCAATTCGCTGGCGCATCTGGTGCGAATGGTGATGGCGGTCGATCCGGAATTGCTGTCGCCGGGTGAAAGCCACTGATCAATCGACGCTGTTCACTGCGTCATCCAGTGCGCCGATAACGCGCAACAGCTCGCCGGTATCGAGATGCGCGCCGCCAAAATACTCCTCGGCCAGCGGCTTGATCTGACAGCGACCGGGCGGTAATTGCCCCGACGCCATCAACGCATGCATGCGTGGCAGAAAAATAAACTGCAGCCATTGCACAAACGTTAGCGTATCGACACAAAACGGTTCGGTGCTGGCGAGGGCTTCAGCGCTTGGCGTTTCGCTCTGCCACTGCTGCAAGCGGCGCAGCTCCGCCTCGATATCAATCAGCAGCGCGGCAACTTCAATATAAATCGACATGATTCCTCCGCGCGTGATCAGCGGCTGATGTCGCGGCGAAATGGCGGCAGCGAATCAAGAATCGCGCGGCCATATTGTTTGGTCACAATGCGTCGATCGAGCAGCGTAATTGCACCGCTATCGGTTTCGCTACGCAATAAGCGGCCGCTCGCCTGCACTAACTTAATCGCCGCATCTGGCACCGCGATTTCCATGAACGAATTGCCGCCTCGCGCTTCGATCCATTCCGCCAGCGCGGCTTCGACCGGCGCATCGGGCACTGCAAAGGGAATTTTGGCAATCACGACATGGCGACAGTAATCACCGGGGAGATCGACGCCTTCGGAAAAACTCGCCAGCCCGAAGATTACCGAGCCAATGCCGTTGTCGATACGCTCGCGATGCCGCAGCAGTAATTCGTGTTTGCTCAATGCATCCTGCATCAAAATGCGCTGCTGCCATTCTGCATTCAGCGCTTCAAACACATCCTCCATTTGTCGACGCGATGCGAACAACACCAACGAGCCTTCGCTCGCTTTCAGCAATTGCGGCAGCATAGTTATTAGCATGGCGGTATGCGCATCCGGGTCAGTGGGATCGGCGCTCATCGCCGGCACTCGCAGCACCCCAGCGCTGGCATGGTTGAACGGACTCGGCACAACGACGAATTTCGCCTCTTGCGGCACTCCTGAGCGCATCGCGAAACGATCGAATTTGCCGAGTGCTGTCAACGTCGCCGACGTCACCACCGCGCCCGCGCAGCGCGACCACAAATGATGGCTTAACGTGCCAGCGGCGATAATCGGGCTGCAATGCAATTCGATATCGATGGCACCGACGTTATTTTCAATCGCCAACACCCAGCGCGCACGCGGCGGCTGCTCATCGTCGATGGCGCGCGCGTAATAAAACCACAGCTCGCGATTGGCATCGGCGCGCATGCGCAGCATCGCAATGGCCGGCATCCAGCGCTCGGCAATGTCGCGTTCGATACTGCCGTTGCCATCGAGCGCATCCTCAAGCGCGGCTGCGACCCGACCGAGCCGTTCGGAAAGCTCTTCAAACTCAGCGCGCAATAATCCGGCCTGCTCGCGCAGAAATTCCGGCACGATGCCATTTTCAAAACGATATTGCGGCGCGCGCGGTTGGCGTTGCTGGCGCGGCTCATCGACCTGCGCGAGTAATTCTTCAAGCGGCGCGCGTAACGCAGCAAGCAACTGTCGCGTTTCGTGAATAACGCCGGGTAAATTTTCCAATTGGCGCGTGATATTTTCTGCGGCGCCTAATTCGGCCGCTGCATTCGCGAGTAATTTAATGCTTTGCTCGAGCCATTTATCGGTGGCGCGCAAGCGGCTCGAATACGCGAAATGATCGCGCGCTTTATCGGGCAAATGATGTCCTTCGTCGAAAATGTAAAGCGTATCCTCGGGTGCCGGCAAAATTGCACCGCCGCCGAGTGCCAAATCGGCGAGCACGAGATCGTGATTGGTGACGATCACATCGACCTGATCGATCGCATCGCGCGCTTTAAAAAAGCTGCATTGCCGCACATGCGGGCAACGTCGACCGGTGCACTGCGCGTGATCGGTCGATACGCGCGCCCATAAATTTTCGGTGATTTGTTCCGGCCATTGATCGCGATCGCCATCCCACTTGCCGCTCGCGAGTTTTTCGAGCATGTGCTCTAACATTTGCGCAGTGGCGCTATCGAGCTGCTGCTGTAATTCATCCGGATATAACGCGAGCGACGGATTGAACCCCGGCTGCGCGGCAAGCGTATTATCGAGTTTGGCGAGGCACAGATAACGCCCGCGACCTTTGGCGAGTGCGAATGAAAAATTCAAACCGCTGTGCTTTTGCAAATCCGGCAAATCCTTGTAAACAATTTGCTCTTGCAACGCGACGGTAGCGGTAGCAATGACCAATTTCTTTTCGAGCGCCTGCGCCACCGGAATTGCCGCTACGCTGTACGCCATGGTTTTACCGGTACCGGTGCCCGCTTCGATCACTGCAATGGCGCATTCGTCTTTGTCATCGGCATTCACCAACGCGCGCGCGACCTCGGCAATCATCAGACGCTGACCGTAGCGCGCTTTTAATTGCTTGCTCTCCAACCACTGCCGATAGGCTTGCTGAATCGCTTCTTTTACCGCGTCGGTCAACATCGCCGTTATCAGCTCGCGGCCAGCGTATTCAGTTTGCTAACGATTGGATTCGCGTAAATCGCGAGCGCGTATGGCCGCTGCTGTTCAGGCAGTGCATCGATACGTTGCGTGAATACTTTTTCGATGTGCGCATATTGCGCGGCATCGAAAATATGTTGCTCGACGCCACAAGGCAATTGCGGCAGCGAGCCGTACAAGCGCTGATACGCGAAAAAATTAGTCGGATGTAACACATAGGCATCGATAATTTGTCGATCGATGGCGGCAGCGACCGCATCCGGTCCGGTGAATTCGCCACGCACTTGCTGTCCAAAGCTGACATGCACATCGCCTTTGGTGCCAGAAATGCCGAGCGCAATGCTTTTTAAATCTTCGTGCTCGGCCTTTTGATAACAGCCCAGCGTTGCTTTCTCATGTAGCTCGCGCGCTTTCGCGCCATCGCACGGATCATATTCGTAAGAAATCGCGATTGGCACGATATGCAGACTGTTGACGAAATCACTGAACGATTCCGCGCCTTTATCCTGTGCAATCGTCAGCATTTTAATAATGGCCGGTTCGGTGCGATCGACGCCATCCTTCGCGCGACCTTCACGCTGCGCAATCCAGATCGAGCTGTGATCTTTTTCTATCGAATGCCGAATGTATGCCGATAAGTTTTTATACGCCGCCAACATCTGACGCGGCCCTTTGGCGGAACGGCGCACGATAAAACTTTTATTCAACCGCATCAGATCGGCCGCGAACGGCTTCGACAATAAATTATCGCCAATCGCAATACGTACGGTATCGCGCGCATTGTGATACAGCGCGTAATTCATGAACGCCGGATCGAGGGCGATATCGCGGTGATTGCTCATGAATAAATAAGGTTGGCGCGCATCGAGTTGTTCGAGGCCCGACGTCGTGAATTGATCGGTGGTGCTTTCGATCATGCGATCCATATAGCGCTTGATCACGCTCTGCATGGAATACACATCATCGACATCGCGCAATTCATAACGCAGCAGCCAACGCACAACAAAACGCATCGCGCCGGGAAAGCGCAGCGTCGTTTTCGGCAAGCGTAATTTCGCAAGACTTTCGAGGAATTCATCGTCATGCAGCAGACGGTCGAGCACAGGCCGCACTTCGTTATCGTGGTACGGACGAATATCGTCAAAGGGGTTGATCATTGTCGAGGATGGCTCCGCTGGCAACCGGCGCGAACCTTACCGGATCGCCGTGTTTTCGTCACCTGAAACTATGGCGCAATATGCTTGACGCGCATCAGCTGCGTCCGTATTATGCGCGCCTGCCTCGTTGCAGGGCGCGAAGAAATAACACGGTCTTCGCTGCACTTTACCAGCGTGTTGTGTGATTGCGGGGTGGAGCAGCCTGGTAGCTCGTCGGGCTCATAACCCGAAGGTCGTCAGTTCAAATCTGGCCCCCGCTACCACTTTTTTTATAGACAAAATCAGACAATAGCAGCAGCTCTCAATCGCAATACCCTTCCCGTTTCTGATTCGTTAACATCCTGTTTCAACGCATATCCGTTTCAACTCACATCCATCTCAACCCCATTCATTCGACCACCATTCCATTTCAACTAATTTCAGCCGTCACTGTTTCTATCAATTATTCAGATGGATTCGACAGCGCTGCAATATCACCGTGCAATTTCAATATCTGCTTCAGCGCTTCGTGGAATTCTTCGCGTCGACGTTTCGCCATGTCGGTAACGCGAATATGTTGATAATAAAAATACGAAAGGCCGGACATTGCTATCCGGCCTTTCGCGTTTTAACGAACAGCTTTCGCTGGCGCTTTAGCTCAATACAAGATCATCGCGCACCGGCTTGCGCGTCATCGACCAATAATCGGCCAACCGGAACGGACACGACACCCAGTTGCGGCGCTTGCTGTTCAGGTAATAGCTGCTGGCTTTCGGGTGCGTCCACACCATGTTCGCCATCTGCGTGTCGACCTTGTTGTTCCACGCTTCGAACGCTTTCTCGGTCGGCTCCATCGCGCGGGCTTTCTCGGCGACGATCAGATCGAGTGCCTCGATGATGTAGTTCAGCTGCGCCTCGACCACCATGTTCACGCCGGCCGCATGGTTGGGCGCACTGTTCGGGCCGAAGGTCAGGAACAGATTCGGGAAGCCCGGCACCATCACGCCGAGATACGAACGCGCGTCGTCCTTGCCCCACGCCGCGCCGGCCTCGACACCGCCGCGACCATAAATCTTCATTGGGCCGAGCGGCGGGTTCAGCTCGAAACCGGTGGCCAGCGCGATCACATCGACCTCGACGCGGGTGCCATCCTTCAGCACGATCGCATCGGCCTCGATATGGTCGATATGGCGGGTTTCGAGCGTCACATTCGGCTTCTTCAACGTATCCAGCCAGCCGCCGTCGGCATCGAGCACGATGCGCTTACCGAAGATCGGATAATCCGGCACCATTTTTTCGAGCAGATCGGGGCGATCGGCAAATTTGCGCTGGATGTAGGCGAGCGCATATTCGCGGGCACCGTTGTTCTGTGGCGAAATCGATACATCCTGATTCGGCCAGCTCGCATCGCGCACGACGTTGCCATACAGGCCGTCACCGGTAAACCAGTAGACGCGGAAGCGGAACCACTCCTTGTAATGCGGGATGCAGCGCAGCGCGAATTTCACCCCCTCGGTGACATCGCGGTTGATTTCCGGGTTGTTCAATACCCAGTGTTTCGAGCGCTGGAACACGGTGAGCTCTTTCACCAGCGGCGCCATCGCGACCGCGCATTGAGCACCGCTCGCGCCGGTGCCGATCAGCGCGACGCGCTTGCCGGTCAAATCGACTTTCGGGTCCCAACCGGCGGTGTGCAGTGCCGGGCCTTTGAAATCTTGCAAGCCGGGGATATCCGGCATTTTCCAGCGGTTGAGGATGCCGTGGCCGTTGATGATCGCGTTGACTTCCAGCTTGCTTTCATGGCCGTTGCACTCGGTGGTGACGACCCACAGCTGCTTGGCCTCATCCCATGCACAGGTTTTGACGCGGGTGTTGAACACGACGCGGTCGCGCACGTTGTATTTCTTCGCGACGCGCACCAGATAAGCCTGAATTTCCGGGCCTTTCGGGTGGTAGTGGCTCCACTCCGGATTCTGCTCGAACGAGTACGAATAGAAATGGCTCGGCGTATCGACGCCGACACCCGGATACACGTTTTCGAGCCAGGTACCGCCGACTTCGCTGTTCTTCTCAAGAATCGTGTAGTCGTAGCCCGCTTCATCGAGCTTGATGCCCGCCGCGATGCCGCTCATGCCGGCACCGATTACCAGCACCTTGAAGCCGGCCGGCGCTTGCGGACGGTTGGGCAGCGCCTTGCGGATTACCGGTGGCTCGAAACCCATTTGGTCGTACAACACGGGAATCAGCTGCTCGTCGACTTCCTCGCCGACACTGACGCTCATCATGCGGCGCACCAGGTCGCGCGACGGTTTTTTCTCCGCCGGCGGGTTCGGATCGGTCAGCAGATTGAACAGGCGATTGCGCAGATCGGCCGCGAGATCGTCGGGAATGGTCGCGACATCGGTGGAATAAATCGCGCGCAGATAGGGCTCGAATTCCTTCAGGTATGGCTCATCCTGCGTGTACTGGATATAAACCATCAGCAACGACGGCAGATTGGCGTCTTCAAGCGCCTGCTTCAGGCCGGCCTTGTCGGTGATTGGCAAACGGGATGTGTCCATGGGGAGTTCCTCTGCGACATTATTGAAATTGCGGCCCATCACCGCGCTGTAGAGATAACTTATTGATAAGTTAACCCACCGGCAATGATGCAGATCAACCAATCGCAAGGTGCGTATTCGGTATGTTCGCTGTGGTCGATAAACCATGGTCCGGCGCGGGCGCAACGCTGTTCTATACTCTCCTGACTTTCGCATTCAGGAGCCAATGCGCCGTGCCATATTCATTCCGCTATTCCGCCCTTGCTCTAGCACTGATTGCTACTGCGGCACTTGCACAGGAATCGTCGAACGATAACGCCGATGATGGGTCAGCCAATAGCGGGACATGGCGCGAGGGCGTGATGGCCCAATGCCAACAACAATTCAGCGCCGAGCAATGTAGCGATCCGCAATTTCTCGAAGATCAATTTCATCTGCAATCGCTGGAGATTGCGCATCGGGCGGCAATGCGTCGTACCGGAGTAGAAAAACAGGCACTGCGCGAGTTAACGCTGCAGCGCGTGTGCAACGTGTCGTCTAGTGCTAGCTGCAGCGGCAATAACGATCCGCGTTGCGTGGTGCAGGTCGAGCAGGCATGCGCGACGTTGAAAGCACAAGCGGCGGCATGTATTCAAACTGCGAAAAATTATTGCGCTTCGGTCGCCGATTCCAATTGCCTAGCGCAACAAATCGCGCGCTGTCCGTCAGCAAAAAAACAGCCCATCGAGCAATTGCTGGCGAAATATCCGAAGCTATCGACAGAGCAAAAATTCCGTTTGGCACAGATCGCGCAAGAGCTCGATGCCAAACAAGGAAATTGGTTTACGCGATTACTGAGTCAGGTAGGTTTTTAAAAAAGCCTTTAAAAAGATTTTTTAAAAAACTTGCAATTTATCCAGACAAAAAAATCCCCGCCGCAGCGGGGATTTTTTATTTCAGTCCGACTTATTTCTTCATTGCCGGCTGAGTGGTTTCCGCTTGCATCACCGCAACTACACGACGGTTTTGCGCACGGCCATCCGCCGTTGCATTGCTGGCGATCGGCTTCGATTCACCGTAACCCACCGCAGTGAGACGCGATGCATCGATACCGTAGCGATTGATCAACATATCGCGTACTGCATCAGCACGGCGCTGCGACAACTTTTGGTTATACGCATCGGAGCCAGTGGAGTCAGTGTGACCGGCGATTTCCGCTTTCACATTGCCGTAGTGCTTGAGGAATTTCGCCGTTTTTTCGACTTCGCCCACATAAGCCTCGGTGATCACGGCTTTGTCCACGGCGAAGTTGATATCGAGACGAATTTCTTCAGTTTTGTGCAGCACGAATTCGCAACCATCGCTATCGACTTCACGACCGCGCGGTGTACCCGGGCACTTATCTTTATCGTCGTACACGCCATCGCCATCGCTATCGACGGGTGCTGCGACTACCGGAGCAGGTGCGGGAGCCGGTGCTTCGACAGGCTTGCTGGCGCCGCCGAATGCATAGCTCAGACCGAGCGTAAATAATCCGTGGGTTTGGCTGTCATCGACTTCGTGAATCGCTTTGGCTTCAGCGCGTAATGCGAGGCGATCGACCAGGGCAATACGCACACCGAGACCGGCATCGATATCGGTATTTTGATCGTTGGGGCCGGCATCATAATCATAGCGATTATGACCAACACCCAATTTCAAGTACGGCTGATAAATGCTTTTGAAGCCAACACCGTTGCCAATGTAATAAATGCCGTCGAGCGAGAGACGGTCATAATCGACATCAGTCGAACCAGACTGCATGCCTTTAAATGAACGGGTGTAATCGAGCTCGGTGCCAAAATGTTCGGAGAATTGATATTCGCCGCCAATACCGAACACGCCATTTTTTCCGGCATCGCGATCGTGACTGAAATCTTGAACACCAACAAACGGCGTGACGAAGAATTGCCCCGGGTCTGCTGCTGCCACCATCGGTACGGCTACCAGCGAACCGGCGATGATTGTCGATAATACGCGTGCTTTCATAGTCCTTCCCCTATCTCAGGTTTTCCCATTACGACCAAATTAGCGGCCGCCGTTTTCGAGGGCGCCGATTCTAACGCGATGACAATGCGCGCTCCAACCATTTTTTGTCAACTTCAATCATTTGCAAGCGAAGCCTACTGCAGACTGTCAACATTTAGTCAGCAACAACTTATTTACAATTAATTTTCTTATTTACAATTAATTTTCGAGAAATCGTCGCGCAAAAGGAATGGTAATTCGCTTCTGCTCGGCCAACGAATGGCGATCGAGTTCGTTCAGCAACAACAGCAGCGCATCGAAATTGCGTGCATATCGCGCCAATAAAAAGCTAATTACATCGTCAGTGAGTTCAATACCGCGTTCGCGGGCACGCATTTTCAATGCAGGGCCGATCGATTCATCGTCGAGTGCGTAAATGCGAAAACTACCACCTAAGCTCAAGCGCGACCGCAGATCGGGCAATTCGCAAATAATATTCGCAGCAGCTTGCGTGGCACTGACCAACAATTTATGGCGGCGGGACACGATGCGATTGAACAAATAAAAAATCTGTTCGCACCACGGCGTGGAGCTTAACACTGTTTCGATGTCATCAAGACAAATCAATTCCGCCGCTTCGAGTCCATCGAGCACATGTGCCGCTTCGTGCTCGCGCAATTCGTGCAGCGGTAAATAAAATGCATTGCGCTCACGAGACGCTGCCTGCAACAAATGACTGCGGCCACTTCCATTCGCGCCATGCAAATAAAAAATGCCGCCGTCGGCTTCGCTCAGCCATTCTCGCAAAGCATGAATTACGGTGTCGTTGTTCGCGGCGATGAAAAAATTATCGAAATTCAAATCGGCGCGCGGTCGAAACAGTGGTAATTGTTCGCTCATTTATTTTTGCGCCGACCAGCGATAAGACAACGTACCCGACGCCGCGGGGTCACCTGTCGATTGGGTGTCGACGGCCAATTTATTCTCGGGTACCAATTTGGTTTCGAGGGCCAGCTGTCGCGCTAATTGCTCGGACGTGCCCTGTAATTTCAATTGCAGGAGTACTTCGTCATTGCGCACGAGCACGGGACTCGCGCGCTTGATCAATGCAATGCGCTGCAAATAATTCAGCAGCGCGGCGTAATCATCGAACGTGGCAATGCCGTTCACCTGCATCATCACACCGTCTCCGCCTTCAGCAGTGGCGGCGTATTGCGGCGACAACTGATCGATGAGTCGATCGAAGTTGGCGGCGAGCAAACCATTCGCGGTGTCGCTGCGATTTTCGGCGGTGAATTGCTGGCCATTTGCTGCGAGCAACCAACCACCGCTGAACCCGGTGCCGGCTTGTTCGATGCGCCCTATCAACAGCACCGGCGTGCGCCCGCCGATAGCCGTTTGCACTTTCGCGACATCAAGACGGGCAATGTCGTCGACCGCAACACCGGGTACATTTTCTGGAAGCTGCACGACCACGCCGCGTCGTTGCGCCTGCGCGCGCACGGCCGCCGCGAGTGGCGATGCATCGTTAATAAAACGCGCGGATTGGCCGTCGTCGAGCACTAGCCAAGCACGTAGTACCGGGCGATCGGCACCCCATACCGGCAACCCGGCGCCGCGTAACAGGCGCTCGATCGATTCGGGGGCAAACTTCAACTGCGCCAACCAGCCATCGCCGTTGCGTTCATAGCGATATTGGCTCAGCAGCCGCTGTGCGTCTGGGAACGCGGCAGCGAGACGGCTCTGGCGCTCGGCATCGCTGCGCCCGGAGATACGCACCGCGATTTCGCGCAATCCTGCGCTCGCCGCACGTTGCAGCTCGGGCGCACTTTGATCGGCGACCGGCACGCCGACTGTGTATAGGTCCGGCACGATTTCCGCGTGCGCTCCGACTATCGATACCGCACAGTACGCCGCCAGCATAAATCGTCGCCAATTGCTCATCGCGCCCTCCTCAAATGGACGCGCATTGTATCAGCCCACCCTTGCCGAACAGCAGCGGCCGACAAGGGCTGATCTGGCGCAACGATGTCTGTACAATAGCGCTCCCTCAGGCCCCACCCCCGGAATTCCAACTGCATGAACGATCCACGCCCCTCGCTGAGCTACAAAGATGCCGGTGTCGATATCGACGCGGGCGATGCGCTGGTCGAGCGCATCAAAGGTGTCGCCAAACGTACTCGTCGCCCGGAAGTGCTCGGTGGCCTCGGCGGCTTCGGCGCCTTGTGCGAACTGCCCAAAGGTTATCGCGAGCCAGTACTCGTCTCCGGCACTGACGGCGTTGGCACCAAGCTGCGGTTGGCGATGCAACTCGGCGTTCACGACACTATCGGCATCGACCTGGTCGCGATGTGCGTGAATGATCTGGTGGTGGCGGGCGCCGAGCCGCTGTTCTTCCTCGATTACTACGCGACCGGCAAGCTTGATGTCGACACCGCAACGCAGGTCATCACCGGCATCGGCGCCGGCTGCGAGCTGGCCGGCTGCGCGCTGGTCGGCGGCGAAACCGCGGAAATGCCGGGCATGTACGAGGGCGAGGATTACGATCTGGCGGGCTTCGCGGTCGGCGTGGTCGAGAAATCCGACATCATCGACGGCAGCAAGGTCGCGATTGGCGATGTATTGCTCGGCCTGCCGTCGTCCGGCGCACATTCGAATGGCTATTCGCTGATTCGCAAGATCATCGAAGTCAGCAACGCCGATCTGCAGCAACCGCTTGGCGACACCACTCTGGCGAAGGCGCTGATGGCACCGACGCGCATCTATGTGAAATCACTGCTAGCGCTGATGAAAGCGTGCGAAGTGCGCTCGCTGTGCCACATCACCGGCGGTGGTCTGCTGGAAAACCTGCCGCGCGTATTGCCGGCAGGTTGCGCTGCGGTAATCGATCTGAACAGTTATCAGCGTCCGGCCGTGTTCGACTGGCTGCAACAACAAGGCGGCGTCATCGCGAAAGAAATGTACCGCACGTTTAACTGCGGCATCGGCATGGTGATTTGCGTGTCCGCGGCGCAGCAGGAGCTGGCGCTGCAAACACTGCGCGCGCAGGGCGAAGCGCCGGTAGTGATCGGTCGCATCGAAGCGCGCGCAGAAGGCGACGAACAAGTGCAGTTGCAGGGCCTCCCCACTCATGGCTGAGCCATGCCGACTAGTCATCCTGATTTCCGGCAGCGGCTCAAACCTCCAGGCCTTTATTGATGCCATTGCGCGCGGCGAATTGCACGCGCGGATAGTGGCAGTGATCAGCAATAAGGCAGCCGCGCTCGGCCTGCAACGGGCCGAGACAGCAGGCATCCCCACCGCAACGATCGACCACAAGCAGTTTGCGAATCGCGAGCAATTCGATGCCGCGCTGCGCGATTGCGTAGAGCAATTTCAACCCGATCTGGTCATCCTCGCCGGTTTCATGCGTATTCTGACGCCGGTGTTTCTGCGTCCCTTTATCGGGCGGCTGCTGAATATCCATCCGTCGCTGCTGCCGAAATATCCGGGACTGCACACACATCAGCGCGCGCTTGATGCCGGCGATGCACAGGCCGGGGCAACGGTGCATTTCGTCACAGAGGAACTCGATGGCGGGCCGGCAATCATACAGGCGCAAGTGGCCGTCCAGTATGGCGATACCGCCGAGCAGCTCGCCGCACGCGTGCTGCAGGTCGAACATCGCATCTATCCGCGCGCGGCGGAATGGTTTGCCACCGGTCGACTGTCACTACATGACAATCGCGCAACGCTCGACGGCACACCGCTGCCCGTCACCGGCTTCATCATTCAGGATTGATTGCCATGCCCTACAAGATCACTACCGGCGCGTTGTTATTGGCTTCCGCATTGACCAGTGCCGCTGATCTGCGTTCGTTCGACGCCACTTATGAAACCAGCTACAAATTCATGACGGCGCGCGGCGAACGCAAACTCGATGCGCTGCCCGACGGGCGTTGGAAAATGCAAAATAATGCGCGCGTCATGATGGTGAACGTGGTCGAGCGCTCAACCTTCAAACTCGTCGATGGCAATGTAAATTCGCTGACGTATGACTTCATCAATCCGCTCAGCGAAGATCGCAGTCTGTCACTCGCGTTCGACTGGAACGACAACAACGCGACCAATCTCGGCAGCAAAATCAAAATTCCGCTGGCGCCGGGCGTCTACGACAAATTGAGCTATCAGGTGCAGATGCAACTGGATGTTTGCGCAAATCCGGATAAATTCGCCGGCAAGAATTACACGCTGGTCGATCGCAATAAATTGAAAACCTATCGTGTCGAATTGGTAGGTCGCGAGGTTTCGAAAACACCGGCCGGCATGCTGACGACTATTCATTTGAAACAATTTCGCCCGGAAAAACGCGACGGTAAAGATACGCAAATATGGCTTGCCGCTGACTGGCAGTGCTTGCTGGTGCGTCTCGATCAATTCGATGGCGGCGAATTGATTTCACTGAAGCTGGTGAACGCAAAAGTGGGCGGTGCCGACGTCAAGTGATCGCAATGTTGAAATAAAAAAAGGCGCCCTGTGGCGCCGTTTTTTATTCTTACGTTATGCTTTCGGCAATGTCACACCTTGTTGACCCTGATATTTGCCGCCGCGATCTTTGTAACTGGTCGCGCACACTTCATCCGATTCGAAGAACAGCATCTGCGCGACACCTTCGTTCGCGTAGATTTTCGCCGGCAGCGTCGTGGTATTCGAAAACTCCAGCGTTACGTGCCCTTCCCACTCCGGCTCCAGCGGCGTGACGTTAACAATAATGCCGCAGCGCGCGTAAGTGGATTTGCCGAGACAGATCGTCAGCACCGAGCGCGGAATACGGAAATATTCCACCGTGCGCGCCAGCGCAAAACTGTTAGGCGGAATGATGCAGTAATCACCTTTGATATCGACGAAACTTTTTTCGTCGAAATTTTTCGGATCGACTGTCGCCGAATAAATATTGGTGAACACTTTGAATTCATCGGCACAACGCACGTCGTAACCGTAGCTCGATGTGCCATAAGAAATGATGCGACCCGCCGCGCTGTTGCGCACTTGCTCGGGTGCGAATGGCTCGATCATGCCGTGCTCAGCGGCCATGCGCCGAATCCAGTTGTCGGACTTAATACTCATAATTATGCAAACCCCAATGAAATGCTTTTCTCTCTCCACACAGGAAAGCGAATTAATCGTTCTTGATCACGATATGTGGAAATGCTGCGTTCTGACCTGCCTGCTGCGTCAGCTGCGCCACCATCTTCCGCGCGATATCGCGATAGATCGCCGTAACCGGACCATTCGGCTCGGCCACCACGGTCGGGTTACCGCCATCGGCCTGTTCGCGAATCGAGCGCGCCAACGGCAGCGAGCCGAGCAGCGGCACACCGTATTCCTGCGCAATTTTGTCGCCACCGCCTTCACCAAACAAATGATCGGTATGGCCGCAGTTCGAGCAGATGTGCACCGCCATATTTTCGACAATGCCGAGCACCGGCACATCGACCTTGCTGAACATTTCGATGCCCTTCACCGCATCGAGCAGCGCGATATCCTGCGGTGTGGTGACGATCACCGCGCCCGAAACCGGCACTTTTTGCGCGAGCGTCAATTGAATATCGCCAGTACCAGGCGGCATATCGATAATCAGATAATCGAGATCTTCCCACGCGGTCTGATTCAATAATTGCTGCAACGCGCCACTGACCATCGGCCCCCGCCATACCACCGGCGTGTCCTCGGTCAGCAGATAACCGATCGACATCGTTTGCAGACCGTGCGCCATTAGCGGCTCAAGCATTTGCGAACCGCGCTGTGCCGGCCGCGTACCCGGGGCTACGCCGAGCATCAGCGGTTGGCTCGGGCCATAAATATCGGCATCGAGCAGGCCGACACGCGCGCCATCGGCCGCGAGTGCCAAGGCAAGATTAACTGCCGTAGTGGATTTGCCGACACCGCCCTTGCCCGAGGCAACGGCGATAATGTGTTTGATCTGCTGCCCGTTCGGCAGGCTTTTCGGTCCGGAAACGCTGGACATGGGTGCTCCCAAGATAATCGATGCGCGCCGGCCTGGCCGGGTGTTGGCTGGGTCTGGCCGCGCGGGTGCGCTATAGTATCGCCCCTTTTAATGACGCCCAAGATTTAAGTGGTGTCGCGCCGGATTTAAAAAAATTCGCGCGAATTTCCAGCACTTCCAGCCCAGCAAGGAACTCTATGTCTCGTCGCCGCCTTCTCGTTACCAGCGCCCTGCCGTATGCGAACGGCTCGATTCACCTCGGCCATCTGGTCGAATACATTCAGACCGATATCTGGGTGCGCTTTCAGCGGATGCAGGGCCATGAAGTGCATTACGTCGGCGCCGACGATCAACACGGCACGCCGATCATGTTGCGCGCCGAGAAGGAAAACATTACGCCGCGCGCACTGGTCGATCGCGTACTCGACGAACACACGCGCGATTTCTTCGGCGGCCTCGACGCACAACAAAACTGGATCGCGAGCAACCCTCACGATCCGACCCAACGCGATGAACGGTTGCTAGGCGGCTTTCACATCAGCTTCGACAATTACTATGAAACCGATTCGGTCGAAAACGAAACGTTCTGCCGCGACGTTTATCAAAAGCTCGCAGCAAAAGATTTAATCGCACGGCGCGAAGTCGAACAGTTTTACGATCCTGTTAAAAATATGTTTCTGCCCGATCGTTTCATCAAAGGCGAATGCCCGAAATGCGGCGCGAAAGATCAGTACGGCGATTCATGCGAAGTATGCGGCAGCACCTATGCGCCGACCGATTTGAAAAATGCGTACTCAGTCGTCTCCGGTGCTGCGCCGATACGCAAAGCATCCGAACATTATTTTTTCAAATTATCTGACGCGCGTTGCGAGCAGTTTTTAAAAGCATTCACGCGCGAGCCCGGCAAACTGCAAAATGAAGCGGCCAATAAACTCGACGAATGGTTCACCGCCGGCTTATCCGATTGGGATATTTCACGCGACGCGCCGTATTTCGGTTTTAAGATTCCAGGCACCGACAATAAATTCTTCTACGTGTGGCTCGACGCTCCGGTCGGTTATTTCGGCAGCTTCCGTAATTACGTGCAGAAACAAAAAACCTTGGGACGCGATATCGACGAAAGCGCCTTCCTCGACGCCGAAAAAGCGAAAAGTGAAAATACCGAAATGGTGCACTTCATCGGCAAGGACATTCTATATTTCCACGCGCTGTTCTGGCCGGCGATGCTGGAAAATGCCGGCTTTCGTACGCCTTCACAAATCAATGCGCATGGCTTTCTCACCGTCGATGGCGCGAAAATGTCGAAAAGCCGCGGCACGTTCATCACTGCGCAAAGCTATATCGATGCAGGATTGAATCCGGAATGGCTGCGCTATTACTTCGCCGCAAAACTGAACGGCACGATGGAAGATATCGATCTGAATCTTGAAGATTTCATCGCGCGCGTGAATTCGGATCTGGTGGGGAAGTACATCAATATTGCGAGTCGGTGTGCGGGATTTATCGCGAAGTTTTTCGATGGAAAACTCAATAACGATTCCATTAAAAATCTCGTCAGCGATTCGGTTGCGCATGGACAGAGTGTTGCAGCTTCATATGAGGCGCGCGACTACGGCAAAGCATTACGCGAAATAATGGCGAATGCCGATCGCATCAACGCGGAAATTGCTCAAGTGGCGCCATGGACACTGGCAAAAGACGAATCAAAGCGAGCCGAGCTGCATGATATTTGCTCGAAAGCATTGCACGGCTTTTATGTGATTTCGATTTTGCTGCAGCCGGTTTTGCCGTTGGTCGCCTCGCGCGTTGCGAAAGAGTTGTTTAATCTCGACCGCGAATTCGACTGGAGCGATCTGGCGCAGATTCCGTCGCGCCTTAATACGTATCAGCATCTGCTGACCCGCGTCGAACAAAAACAAATCGATGCCTTGCTCGCCGCCAATCGCGAATCGTTGCAGGCGACTGCTTCTGCACCAGCAAAAGTAAAAGCAGCCCTCTCCCCTAGCTCCTCCCCCCAAGCCGGGGGAGGGGAACAGAATGCAGAGACGATTAGCATCGACGATTTTGCGAAGGTCGATTTACGCATTGCGAAAATCGTCAGCGCCGAACACGTCGATGGCGCCGATAAATTATTGAAACTGTCGCTCGATCTCGGCGATGAACGGCGCCAAGTGTTTGCCGGTATTAAATCGGCGTATCAACCCGAACAGCTCGTTGGGCGATTGACGGTAATGGTTGCTAATCTGGCGCCGCGCAAAATGAAATTCGGCATGTCCGAAGGCATGGTGCTCGCGGCCGGCCCCGGTGGCAGTGAAATTTTTCTATTGTCGCCAGACAGCGGTGCCACACCTGGAATGAAAGTGAAATAACGTCATTAGTCCGGCCATTGGCCGGACGCGGAGAAATCACGCGTCGATGCCTGCTCCTTTCTCGCTACCGCTGATCGCCGCGCTGCTGCTCAACAATATCGTCGTGGCGCAGCATATCGGTTTGCGGCGGATAACAACGCTGCGGGAAGCGTGCGGGCTCGGTGTTATCACCGCTATTGCGTTAGTGATCACGGTGGCAATGGCATGGCCGCTACAGAAATATTTATTGCAGCCGCTGCGAATCGATTTTCTCTTTATCTTTATCGCGTTGATTATTTTGGCCATCGCTATACAAATTGCGGAGCAATTGCTGCGCGCCAACAAGCCGCTATTATTTCCGATTAATGGCAATCATCTGCCACTCGCCACCACCAATGGCATCATTTTATTGTTAGCGCTGAATTATTCGGCACCATCAGCAAACGTACTCGTTGCTCTCGGCAATGCGATAGCTTTCGGCATCGGCGCCGCAGTGTTATTACTGGCCTATCAGGCGCTGCGCGCACGGATTGCGCAGGCAGACATACCTGATGCATGGCGGGGTCCCGCCATAGAAATGCTCTGTGCGGGCTTTATCGTCATCGCACTGTGCGGCCTCGCGGGGCTGGCGTGATGAGCATTCTGTTCAATGCGTTCGCAGCGCTAACCGCCATGGCTGCTGCAACCAGCGGTGCGTTGTATTTTTTAAATCGAAAATCATCGACTCAACCAATCGATCTCATCGCACATATCGACGCGCTGTTGCCACAAACGCAATGCGGTGAATGCGGTCATGCCGGTTGTCGCCCTTACGCGCAAGCGATCGCAAATGGCGAAGCCATCAATCGCTGTCCACCGGGCGGCGCGCGCACGATCGCTGCACTCGCGGATTTTTTGAATGTGCCAATCTTGCCGCTCGACGGCATCAGCAAACCGGCAACCGTCGCATATATTCGCGAAGCGGAATGTATCGGTTGTACCAAATGCATTCAGGCGTGTCCGGTCGATGCGATTGTGGGCACCGCAAAACTCATGCACACAGTGATTGCCGACGAATGCACCGGTTGCGATTTGTGTGTCGAACCGTGCCCGGTCGACTGCATCGAAATGCGTCCGTTGCTGGCGAATGATAATCCGCTCTCGCAACGCGATCGGGCCGAGACGCGCGCGTATTATCGCCAACGTTTTATCGCGCATAACGCACGTATCGCGCATGAACATGAGGAGCAGGCATTGCGCCGCGCCGAGCGAAGACAAAAGACACAGGAAAAAATTAATGCAACGCACGCCGTTGAAACTCTGGTCGCACCCGTAGCAACCGCAAACAATAAACAGGATGAAATTCGCGAGGCAATTGCACGAGCGAAAGCCAGAAAAGCCGCCATTCAACCGAATAAAGAGTGCGATTGATGGCGCTCGATAACGCCGCCACGAACATATCGAACACTGCAGCGGTGATGCGCGCAGTGCTGTTGGCAATGATTCCCGGCGTTGCCGCGATGCTATGGTTTTTCGGTTTCGCTGCGCTTAGCAACATCGTGCTATCCGCGATTTTTTCGGTGTTGTTCGAAGCGCTTGCGTTGCGCTGGAGGAAGCAGCCACTGCGTCCGTTATTATTCGACGGCAGCGTCATGATTACCGCGCTGTTGCTGGCATTGGCGCTACCGCCCGGTGCCAGCGTATGGCTGTTGGCAATTGGTTGCGGTGTCGCCGTGCTGTTAGCAAAACATGCGTTCGGCGGCTATGGCCAAAATATGTTTAATCCGGCGATGGCGGGTTATGCATTGTTGTTGATTTTATTTCCGGCGGCTTTTACGCAATGGCCAACGCCCGGCGAGCTTGATGGCGTAACTGGCGCCACCACGCTCAATGTGTTCAAGCAAAACAGCGCGCAATTGGTGGATGCATGGTGGCAAAGTCATCCGCGCTATTTCGGCAGTATTGGCGGTTACGGCTGGGAATGGATTAATGCAGCGTTTCTGGCCGGCGGACTGTGGCTGCTGTATCGAAAAATTTTCACCTGGCATATTCCGCTCACGCTACTTGCGATACTCGGCCTATGCGCTGCAATTTTTTACGATAACGGCAGCTCGGCGTCCGGCGGCTCGCCGTTATTTCATGCGTTCAGCGGCGCGACAATGCTCGGCGCATTTTTCGTTGCAACCGAACCGGTCACTGCGCCGCGCCACATTATCAGTCGCGTGATTTATGGCGCTGCAATCGGGTTGCTGATTTTCTCTATTCGTTATATCGGACGTTATGCCGATGGCGTTGCATTTGCTGTGCTGCTCGGCAATGCGATCGCGCCGCTGCTCGATCGTATTACGGCGTTATTGCCGTCGCTAACGGAGCGACGCGATGAACGATAAATCGCGCTCATTTCTATTGCTGGCGCTCGTTATTATCGGCAGCGGCATGCTGCTTACTGCGGCAACATTGCTGCTACAACCGCGCATCGAACAGCAACGTCGCGCACAAGCCGAATTGATTTATTTCGATCTATTGTCGCTGCGCGAAGGCGATGCTGAGTTCGCGACACGCAATATTGTCGACGGCGAAAACCTGGGACTGGCCGCGCCGATAAAAATTTATCTCGCTCGTCGCAATGGTGTCGTCATCGGGATCGTGGTACCGGTGGTGACGCGCGGTTATAACGGGCCGATCGATTTGTTGGTGGGGTTGAATCGCGATGGCGCGATCACACATGTACGCGTTGTCGCGCAGCGCGAATCGCGCGGGATCGGCGATGCCATCGATATTTCGCGTAGCCAATGGATCGAAAATTTCGCCGGCCAATCGGATGCTGATATCGAGCGTGTCAAATTAAACAATGAGGGCGGCGCCATCGATCAAATCACCGGTGCGACTATCACATCACGTGCAGTCGCAAGAGCGGTGCGGGAAGCGTTGCTTTATTTCAACGGACATCGCGATACGCTGCTGGAGTCGACGCCGTGAACAATATGCTCGGTCTGATTCCGTTGCTCGGCATTGCTACGGCGTTGAGTAGCGCGCTATTACTCATCGCCATCACATTGGGCGCGCTGCTGCTGACGAGCGTTGTTGCTTGGGGTGTGCGCAATGCAATCCCGGAGTCGATGCGATTACTGGTCGTCATGGCATTGGTGGCAGGCGCGATCGGTTGCAGCGAAGCGTTTGCACTCGCCTTCGCGTATGACTCAACGCAATCGCTCAAATTTTTATTGCCGCTGGTGGCCAGCAATATTCTGCTGTTTGCTCACATCGATACTATTTTGCGCGGCAGATTTGCTTCGATAACGATGATGACGCGCGCCACGCTGTCGGTCATGGGCGTCACTGCGGCGACTTGGTCGATCGTCGGCACGCTCGCGCAATTCATTGCTGCCGATAACGCGTTGCCATTGGTTTTTGTTGCAGCGGCGCTACTGATTGCGCTACACAATCGCTGGCTACGACGCGAGCCACCACCGATCACGCCGACGCCGCGCAAGCGCCAGCGCGTGACCGGACCGGTGCGATAAAATCAATGCTCGCGACGCCTGCTGCGAAATGACAAGAGTCCTAGCAGTCCCGATCCAAGCAGCAACAGCGCGGATGGCTCGGGAACGTTCGCATGCCCACCGCTGGTATCCGCAGCGCCGAACAGAAAGTTGATGTCGCTGACGTAGCCCGAAAACGCTACATCAATGTTGAACAGACCGTCGCTGCCCGCCAGCGTAGACCAAGCGCCGAGATCGAACACGCGGTCATTAAAAAAATCGAGAAAGCTCGCGCCGGTGAAGTCCTGCGCAAATAGCGTCAGACCTTCACCCATCACCGAAAAATGGAAATTGCCGAAGCTATTGGCTGGCAGATCGGCATCGAGCAGGCCCAACCATAAATGGTCGGCTCCCGCATCGTGAGCATCGAATTGATACGAAATGGTGCCGCCAATGTCGTCATAGACCCCCGAATTGGTACCGAACTCCCCTAACGCCAACACCGTTCCGCCCTGCAGGGTATTCGCGATTTGCGTATTTCCGGCCAGCGCTGCATTCGCCACTGCTGCGGCCGGAGCACCCACCCCCCTTACGATAAAGGTCGTGTCCGTCGGCGGCGGTGCGGCATATTTCTGCGTATCGCCGATCGCTGCCTGAGCGGATATCTTCGAGAGCAGTGGACCGTTATCTACTGCCAGCGTCCCCCCAGAAGCAGTCACATTTCGCACTAGCCCGCCGCTGTAGTTGGCGGTTGCTATGGCCCCGTTGGCAATCCACGAATTCTCACTAACGGCGGTCGCCAAGGCAACTCCAGCCCGTGGCCCCGCGCCCCCAGTGGCAGTTGCGGTGGCGCTGCCCGACATAAAATCACTAACGCCATTGGCGTAAGCCACTGCGTCGCCGCCACGTACTGCGCCGGTTCCACCCTGCGCGACTGCGTTTGGATACGCGGAAGCGACATTCGTGCTATGACCTGTTGCCGTCGCAAATGCATTACCGCCCTTGCCGCTCAGCGCGAAACTAGAGCCGCCGCCGCTATCCCCGCCCGTCGCCTTCGCGGTCACGTCCATGCCTAAATCGCGCGCGGCAAAGGTGCCATCGGCAGCGGCCTTGGCATCGCCGCCGTTACCGTGCAACCCAATACTGGACGTGCCACCCTGCCCGCCGATGGCAGTAGCATGCTCAACGCTAAAGGACGGAAAGGCACCCACCTTCGCCACGACACTCGCATCGGCGGTGCCGCCGCGACCGCCCAGCAGCACGCCATTGCCACCATTGCCACCCTGCGCCTGCGCCACACCATCGGCTCCGCCAACTGTATGTGCCGGAGTGTGTGCTGCTGCTGCTTTCGCCGCCCCGCCAGCCCCGCCGTTGAGGCCTGCACCGCCGTCGCCGCCAGTGGCATCTACATGCAGCAGATCGTAAATCGCGGGGTAATTAAGTGACGATGCGTTAGTGCCCATCTGCGTGCCCGCAGCGATGGCATGTCCGCCGGTGCCACCATTGCCGGGCACCAGCCCGCTACCGCCATTACCGCCGGCGCCACCCACCGCCGTAACGTTGTTAAGAAAATCGAGTTCAATCTGGTCCTCCGTGAAAACCTGATCGCGCGCGGTCAGTCTGGCCTCAGCCTTGCCACCAGCGCCACCCGTAGCGCCGGGCAACAGCACTGTGCTCGATCCGCCTTCGCCGCCACGGCCAGCCGCCGCCTGGATAGTGTTTTCGTAATCGCTGCTGACAGCGCCGGCTAACGCATTGCCACCGGCGCCGCCGCGCGTCGGAATCGGCCGGGTAAGGCCGGCGCTTCCCGTCGCACCAATGTCGGTAATCGTCGTTGCAGAGCTGACATGCGCGAATGACGCGACGAGAACCACGCCCGCGCAGGCAGCGGCCAGCGAAGTCTTTTTAGTTGAGGGAATTACGGTTGAAGTGCTGCGACAAGGCTTGGGCATGATCACTCTCCTATGTGTAATGCTGCCCGGCGGCGAAACGCATCTCCACATCGCGTTTAGCATCCAGGCGGGACAAACTCCGTGGCTCCGAAACGGAACTGCGTCAAATGCTACTGCCAACGCGATTGCGCTAGCGATATGCCGCCTAGACGAAATAGCTATCACGAGGAACCGGCGATAGACCGGGCTGCTCGATGATGAGTTGCGTTTACCGCAGGATGATTTCGCCGGCTATGCGATGCAAACGTGTGTGCGTCACCGGCTAGTGCGTTAGACAGCTCTAATAATTCGCGTAACTCGCGAATGCGTGCTGCACTTTGCCGCTGGCGTTGAAGTGAAAAGTTTCGGCAACATTGCCGCGATGGCCTCGATAATACAGCGTGATGCTATTTACACCGATCAGCACATCGAGCAATGCAAAGCGCAGATACGCAACGCGATCGAGCGCAGCCTGCCAATACGCGCGTACCGCGACCTTGCCTTGCAATGTTCCGCTCGGCTCGCCGACGATCGCATTGATCAATGGCGAAGAAAACTCGAAATCGTCGGTGTAATGAGCGAGCACGCGATCGAGATCGCGCGCGTTCCATGCTGCCACCCATTCTTCAGCGAACGCATGAGCAAATTTTTCATCGATTGTCGACATGGCATCACTTCACTTTAGCTTTGCGGCGCTCGCGCTCTTCGAGTAAGCGCAATGCCTCGTTGAGTTGTGGGTCGGTCATCTTATCCATAACGCGATCGCGTTTTTCCGCTGCCACGTTATCGCCTTTTTGCGCGGCGATGTCGAGCCAGTAAAAAGCCTGCACAAAATCTTTCGGCACGCCATTCCCATTCGCATACAACGAGCCGAGATTATTTTGCGCATCGGTGTTGCCTTGCATCGCCGCTTTCAGAAACCAATCGGCGCCCGTTTTGAAATCGGGTGGTATACCTTTGTTTTCGGTATACAGCACACCGAGATTGTATTGCGCCATCACATTGCCCTGTGCTGCCGCTTTTTGCAGCCAAAATAACGCCTGTTTCAAATCGCGCGGCACACCGACACCGGTGGTGTACATCGCACCAAGATTGCATTGCGCCGAGGCATAGCCCTGTTCGGCTGCCTTGCGAAACCATTCGACCGCCTGCTTCGAATCGAGACGCGCACCAAGACCATTCGCATATGCGTAGCCCAAATTAGTTTGCGCCACCGCATTACCCTGTTCAGCCGCTTTGCGATACCACATCACTGCCAATACTTGATTTGGTGCCACACCGCGACCGTTGGCGTAGGCATAACCAAGATCGGTCTGCGCACCGGCATCGCCGCGCTCGGCGGCACGACGCACTGCGTCGATGTTCTGTGCGGCAACGCTTGCTATTGCTGTCATCGATATCAGCACTACGGCAGCAATACGACTAAATATTTTCATGCGGCTGATTTTTTCCTCGGAAATATGTTTTCGCAAAAAAACTCTGTCAGAAAGAAGAGCGTCGACGACGCCAACGGCGCACGATAATAATGCCGCCAATCAAGCCACCGATATGCGCGAAGTGCGCAACACCCGATTGCGTGCTGGTCACACCAAGAATCAACTCGATAATGGCGTATAAAAATACAAACACGCGTGCGGGCAGAGGAATCGGCGGTATCAGCAAAACAATTACACGCTCGGGAAACAGCATTGCGAACGCACCGAGCACACCAAATACGGCACCCGATGCGCCGAGGGTCGGCACGTCTTGCTGCAGCATTGCCGTAACAGCGAGCTGGGCGATCGCCGCCGTGAACATGCTTGCAAAATACAATTGCAGAAAATTGCGCGTGCCGAGCCGGAGCTCGACATCGCGACCGAACATCCACAACCCGAACATATTTGCCAATAGATGCATCCAGCTCGCGTGCAGAAACCCACTGGTCAACAATTGCCACAATTGGAAATGCGTGCCCAGCGGCCACAACGCGAACGCTTCGATAACGCTGTCGCCCAGCAGCATTTCCAAAATGAAAATGAGGCAATTCGCAATTAGTAGAATGCGGGTCGCGCGCGCCATCGCGTTGCTATTACTCGCCGGTTTTTAGCGACAGCGTATCGAGAATTTCATCGATCACCGCGTCATCCATGCCGGCATCGTCGGCATCGCAGCTGTAACTGATCAACAGCGTGCGTTGATCGCGCTGCACGATCCACTCGCGTACCGCATCGCCTTCGTCCTGATAGGTAAAGCACAAACCGTGAAAATCGCCGAGGCGTACCGGTTGCCCTTTAACATCATCTGGCATCAATTGCGCGGCGAGCGCATTCACTTCCATCGGACCGTCGTCTTCGTATTCGAGGGCGGTCACTTCCAGCGCGCCGACACCGTCCTCATCGACGATAACGATGGTTTCGTCATCCTGTTCGGCGGACCATTCTTCGGGCAGATCCAGCAACCACCAATCGGTTTCCACGGTATGCATTACACGTTCTCCTGATACGGCAGCGTTCGGCTCATCAACAGCGCATCTTCGCGGCCGTTCGCTGCGGGATAATAATCACGACGTTTACCGTCGACTTCGAAACCGAGTGCAGAATACAACGCGATCGCGCCCAGATTGCTGACGCGCACTTCGAGCAGGCAACGTGTCGCGCCGCGCAGCTCCAATTCGCGCAAACCATACAACAACAATTCTTGCGCAAAACCATGACGCTGCCATTGCGGATGTACGACCAAATTTAACAGTGTCGCTTCATCGATGACATGCGAAAACAAAATATACCCAATCAATTTACCGGCGCGCTCGAGTCCCCAACCAAAATCGCCGATCGAAAAACTATCCTGATATTGGCGCAAACTCCATGGGAACGTAACCGTCGTGATCTCGATCGCGTGCATCGCCGGCGCATCGGTCACAGTGAGGGGACGCAGCATGATTCACTCGGTTGCCGCGGTATTCGCCGCATTCCAAAGCTCGCGCATTTCATTCCAAAGCTGGCGTTTATAGTGCGGCTCGCGCAAGCATTGCAGCAGACTGACTGCACGCATGCAATGAAGGGACGGTTGATTTTCCAGAGTACACCATTGCTGCGCGCTCGCGCCGAGAATCAGCACACGCTGGATCTGTCGCTGTTGAATTTGCTTTTGCAAATACGCATTCAATGCATCGCGCGCCGCCGCTGCATCCTGCGATACCGGCGAACTTTTTAACATCGGCCACAGAAAAATATCAAAACCGAATTGCACTGGCGCACGTCGCAGCGCGAATAAAAAATTACCGATCAATTTTTGGAATTCACTGCGTTCCGCGCTTGATGTCGGTGCATCATCGAGCAACAACACGCCATCGGCGATGGTGACACTCAGCGCAAACCGCGGCACGGCTGCGGCATTCGCGGTCAACTCTTTAATCGCTGCTGATGTGCGCTGCGGTGCGGTAGGCGCCGACGGCTCCACTGCAATATCAGGAAGCGCTGCTTGATTAGGAATTGCCGCTTGCGTATGCGCTGGCGGCGCTGCAATCACCGGTGCTTCCATTTTGATTTCCGCGGTGAGCGGCGCCGTTTCTGCTGCCAACAACCACTCGCACATAGTCGAAGGTTTTGCCGCCGGTAATATCGCGCGCGGCACGTATTGATCGACGCCGAGCACGTCGAGATAGCGAGAACGCAATGGCTCCAGCAGCGCGGCCCTCTGGTCGCTCACAATATTAAACGCCTTCTTTTTGCGGATGCGCTTTGATGACACCGGCAGCGAGCAAATTCAACGCTTCGAGATACGCTTTTACCGATGCGACCACGATATCGGTATCGGCGCCGGAGCCGTTGACGATCGCGCCGCTGCGCTCCAATCGCACCGTGACTTCGCCCTGCGAATCTGAACCGCTGGTAATGGCATTCACCGAGTACAAACTCAGCTGCGCATCGCTGTGGGCAATTTTTTCGATCGCGTTGAAGGCCGCATCGACCGGACCATCGCCATCGGCTGCAACGGTTTCTTCCACGCCATCGACCAACAATGTCACGCGCGCATTCGGACGCTCGCCGGTTTTCGAAAATGCTTCGAGATATTTGATTTGATATTTGCTGTCTACTTCGGGCACCGCGACATCACTGACGAGTGCCTGCAAATCCTCATCGAAAATTTCCTGCTTTTTATCGGCCAGTATTTTGAACCGCGCAAATGCGGCATCGAGCGCGTCCTGATTCGGAAAGCTGATGCCGAGATCTTCGAGCCGCGCCTTAAATGCCGCGCGTCCCGATAATTTGCCGAGCACGAGCTTATTCGTTTTCCAGCCCACATCTTCGGCGCGCATGATTTCGTAGGTTTCGCGATGTTTCAACACACCGTCTTGATGAATGCCGGATTCATGCGCAAAGGCATTCGCGCCGACGATCGCCTTGTTCGGTTGCACCGGAAAGCCGGTGATCGACGACACCAGGCGCGAAGTGGGCACGATATGCGAAATATCGATGCCGGTTTCGACCGGAAATAAATCGTGACGCGTGCGCACCGCCATCACGATTTCTTCGAGCGACGCATTGCCCGCGCGCTCACCGAGACCATTGATCGTGCACTCGACCTGACGTGCGCCGTGCAACACCGCCGACAGTGAATTCGCGACGGCGAGGCCGAGATCGTTATGGCAGTGCACGGAAAATATCGCCTTGTCCGCATTCGGCACTGTCTGCATCAAGCGACCGATATTCGCGCCGTATTGCGCCGGCTCGCCGTAACCGACCGTATCCGGCAAATTAATCGTGGTCGCGCCGGCATCGATCACGGCCTCGATGATGCGGCAGAGAAATTCGTATTCGGAGCGCGAGGCATCCTCGCAGGAGAACTCGACGTTGTCGGTGTAGCGGCGCGCGCGCTTGACCGCGAGCACTGCGCATTCGAGCACCTGCTCCGGATGCATGCGCAGTTTGTATTCCATGTGAATCGGCGAGGTGGCGATGAACGTATGAATGCGCGCGGATTTGGCGGGCTTCAAGGCCTCGGCCGCACGATCGATATCTTTGTCGCCGGCGCGGGCGAGACTGCAGACGGTGCTGTCTTTGATCGCCTCGGCGACGGCTTTCACCGCTTCAAAATCGCCAGGGCTGGCGATCGCAAAACCCGCCTCGATGACATCCACCCGCAGCTTTTCCAGCATTTTCGCGATGCGGACTTTTTCGTCCTTGGTCATCGACGCGCCGGGGCTCTGCTCGCCATCGCGTAAGGTGGTATCGAATATCACGAGTTTTTGTTTGGCCATGATGCTACTCCGGGGGCGGCGACGCTGCCGCTACGACTAAGGCGGCAATTTTCGCAAAATCCAGCTGTCGGCGACAGTCGAATCGTGCGCTGGCGCTAAATTAGCGCCGCCCCGGCAATTCAGGCGTGCAGCGACTGCTCCTCACGCCAGGCCTTTGCGGTCGAATTCGGCAGCGCTTTGCGCAGGCCGATACCGATGCGATTGAACAGATTCATCAGCCCGATCGCGAACGTCAGCTCCATAATTTGGCGCTCGGTGAAAACATCGAGCAGCGGCCGATATACCTCGTCCGGTGCATGGGTGGCGCTGACATGAGTCAATGCCTCGGCCCAGGCGAGCGCGGCGCGTTCCGATGCATCGAAAAATTCGGTTTCGCGCCACACGATTAACGCATTGATCCGGCGTTCGCTTTCTCCCGCTTTGCGCAAATCATGTGCATGCGAATCGATGCAATAGACACAACCGTTGAGTTGTGAGACGCGCAGAAAAATTAAATCGATCAGTTTTTTATCGAGCGTTGCGCGCGCCAGCGCAGTGCGCAAGCCGACTAACGGCTCCATCAACTCAGCGCCTATGGTATCGAGAGGAATACGTTCTGACATAATGCAATCTCCGCTATGAAGTGAATGAATTCACTACGAAGACGCCGTTACACTGGGCGTTGTGACAGAAAATAATTCATTGCGAAAAATTTTCAGGGTTTACTGTTGTTACCCAGTTCATACGTGTTAGCCAGCTCATTCGAGTTGGCTGCATACAGTCGTTTAGCCATATACAGCCATAAGGAGATTACGCTGATGAATCTGCAGCAACTATCCGATCGTGCGGAAATTCAAGATTTGCTCACGCGCTATTGCCATGCGATCGACGATCACGATTGGGACGGTCTCGCGCAATTATTTACCGATGATGCACAAATCGATTATTCGCAATTCGGCGGACCTCACTGCGACAAAAAAGGATTAATCGAATTTCTCAGCGGTTTTGTGCCGACGCTGATAGGCGCGCAACACACGATTTCAACGATGCTGATCGAGATCGACGGTGATACAGCGAACGTGCGTACTGCTGCACAGGTGATGCTGATAATGCCGGACGCAGGCGGTGCGAATCAGATCGGTACTTCGGGCTTGTGGTATCTCGATACCGCTATGAGAACAGCACATGGGTGGCGTATCAAGCGACGCACGCTGAAATATGCGTGGGCAAGTAATTGGCCGCTGCAAGCATTCTGAGTTGCGCTGACCTTAATGCAACGCGATGCTGCGTAATTTATCCGGATTACGCACTGCGTAAATTTCGTGAATATGCTCGCCGTCGGTAACGAAGGCGTACACGGTGTCGAGTTGACCATCGACAAACCGCAGCGTGCCGGGCTCGCCATTGATCAAGGCCGGTTTGAAAATGATGCGCGCTGAGAAATTCTGCGCAATTTTTTCGAATAAGCGACCGAGACGCGCGGCGCCGTGCAATACCCGCAATGCCGCGATCACTTTGCCGCCGCCGTCGCTGACCATGATGGCATCGGGTGCCAATAGCGCGACCAATTGCTCGGTATTGCCGGCACGCGAAGCGGCGGCGAATTTCTCGACCAGTCGGCTATGCGCGGCCGGCGTTACCTCGAAGCGAGGTCGTTCGTCGCGCACACGCGTTTTCGCGCGATGCACAAGTTGCCGGCACGCGGTTTCATTCTTGTCGAGAACGCGCGCGATTTCGGGGTAATCGATGTCGAAAATTTCACGCAACAAAAACGCCGCGCGCTCTTCCGGCGCCAGGCGTTCAAGCACATTGAGCAATGCCATCGATAAATCGCTGGCGAGTTCAACTGTCGTCTCGGGTGATGCCTGCTCCAGCTCAACCAATGGCTCAGGTAGCCACGGCCCGGTATAGGCGGCACGTTCGATTTTCGCGACACGCAAACGATCGATGCATAGTCGCGTCGTCACCGTCACCAGCCACGCCTCCGGCATTTGCAGCTGCGCTTTATCGGCGTTATGCCAACGCAAATACACATCCTGTAGTGCATCCTCGGCATCGACTTTAGTGCCAAGCATGCGATAAGCAATATCAAACAGCCGCGATCGCAGCTGCGAAAAACTATCGATTGTCATCGGCATCTCCATCACGAATTTATTGAGGAAGACGTAACAGCGTACGGTGTTGTGACAGCTGCATTCAGAAAAAATAAAAAATCAGACAACAAAAAAGGGGCACAAGGCCCCTTGATTGTTTACCGAAAAATCACACCGGTGCGTCGGCGGTCTCTTCGATTTCTTTGATCGACAGCTTGATGCGGCCACGCTGATCGACGTCCAGCACTTTCACTTTGATCTGCTGGCCTTCTTTCAGATAGTCAGACACATTCTCAACACGCTGATTGGCGATTTGCGAAATGTGCACCAGACCGTCTTTGCCCGGCAGAATTGTTACGAAGGCGCCGAAATCGACAATGCGCGATACGGTGCCTTCATACACTTTGCCAATTTCTGCTTCGGCGGTGATACCGAGCACACGCTGCACAGCAGCATCGGTCGCGGCTTTGTCGGCGCCGTAAATGCGCACGGTGCCATCGTCGTCGATATCGATCTGCGCCTGCGTTTCTTCGCAAATGCTGCGAATCGTCGCGCCGCCTTTACCGATCAGATCGCGAATTTTCTCGGCATCGATTTTCACCGTGGTCATGCTCGGCGCATTGTCCGACAGTGTCGAACGCGACGTGCTGATGACATGGTTCATCTGGCCGAGAATGTGCAGACGTGCTTCCAGTGCTTGGCCCAGCGCGATCTCCATGATCTGTTCGGTGATGCCCTGGATCTTGATGTCCATCTGCAGCGCAGTGACGCCATTGGCGGTACCCGCTACTTTGAAGTCCATATCGCCGAGGTGATCTTCGTCGCCAAGGATGTCGGTCAGAACAGCGAAGCGCTCGCCTTCTTTGACCAGACCCATCGCGATACCGGCTACCGGCGCCTTCAGCGGCACACCGGCGTCCATCATCGCGAGGCTGCCGACGCAGACCGATGCCATCGAGCTGGAACCGTTCGACTCGGTGATTTCCGACACGATGCGAATCGTATACGGGAATGCATCCGGCGCTGGCAACATGGCAGTGAGCGCGCGACGCGCGAGACGGCCGTGACCGACTTCGCGGCGGCCAACGCCACCCATGCGACCGGCTTCGCCGACCGAGTACGGCGGGAAGTTGTAGTGCAGCATGAAATTGTCTTTGCGTTCGCCTTCGAGCGCATCGATCAACTGTGCATCGCGCGTGGTACCGAGCGTCGCCACACCGATTGCCTGCGTTTCACCGCGAGTGAACAGCGCTGAACCGTGTACTTTCGGCAGCACGCCGATTTGCACGCTGATCGGGCGCACGGTTTTGTTATCGCGGCCATCGATACGCGGTTCGCTGTGCAGGATACGGTTGCGAACGATGCTCGCCTCGAGATCCTTGAACAGACCTTTAACGTCATCCGCAGTGAATTCGGAGCCTTCGCCCGCCAGTTGCGCCACGGCCTGGTCTTTCAACACGTTGACGCGCGCGTAGCGCACTTGCTTCTCGATGATGCGATACGCTTCGCCGAGTTGCTCTTTGAAGCCGTCGGCCAGCGCTTTCATCAACGCGGTATTGGGTGCCGGCGGCTGCCAGTCCCAACGCGGCTTGCCCGCTTCGCGCGCCAATTCTTCGATGACCTGAATGACCGGCTGCATTTCCTGATGCGCGAACAGCACCGCGCCGAGCATCTGATCTTCGCTCAGCTCATCGGCCTGCGACTCAACCATCAGCACGGCATCTTTGGTGCCGGCGACAACCATATCGAGCTTGCTGGCGGCCAGTGTGCTGTAGCTGGGGTTGAGGATATAACCGGTGGCGTCGGAATATGCGACACGCGCACCGCCGATCGGACCGTTGAACGGAATGCCGGAGACCGCGAGCGCGGCCGACGTACCGATCATCGCTGCGATATCGGGATCCTGATCTTTCTCGGCGGCGAGCACGGTACAGATGACCTGTACTTCGTTCTGGAAACCTTCCGGAAACAGCGGACGAATCGGGCGATCGATCAGGCGCGAGGTCAGCGTTTCTTTCTCGCTGGGACGACCTTCACGCTTGAAGAAGCCACCGGGAATACGGCCGGCAGCATAGGTACGCTCTTGGTAATGGACGGACAGCGGGAAAAAATCTTGCCCTTCTTTGGCGCTTTTGGCGCCGACCACGGTACACAACACTGTGGTGTTATCGATGCTGACCAATACGGCACCGGTGGCCTGGCGGGCAATACGTCCCGTCTCCAGCGTCACTTTATGCGCGCCCCATTGGAACGACTTGATAATGGGATTCACTAGGAATTCCTCCATTGAAAATGAAAATGGGCAATGGCGAATACCATTGCCCTAATACGCTTAGCGGCGCAGACCGAGACGTTCGATCAGTTTGGTGTAGCGTTCCGCGTTCTTGCGCTTCAGATAGTCCAGCAGTTTGCGGCGCTGGTTGACCATGCGGATCAGACCGCGACGCGAGTGGTGATCTTTGCTGTGCTCGCCGAAGTGACCTTGCAGTTTGTTGATATTGATCGTGAGCAGCGCGACTTGCACTTCCGGCGAGCCAGTGTCGCCTTCAGCCGTTTGGTAATCCTGAATCACTTGCGCTTTTTCTTGAGCTGACATTGCCATAACAGTTGCCTCTAAATGAACATGCATCGATTCGAGCCTGCCCGCGCATGTTTACAGACAGGTTCGCCGCATTTCGCGGGAACTACGCCATCGTCGCCGATGGCAGGTTTACCAGACGGCGCGGCGCTACGCGCCCGTCGTCCAGAATTTCGCCGACTCCGATGAACTCACCGGATGCCAGTTGTAGCTGTACGAGGCCTGCGGTTGGTGCTTTCGGTACCAACACCGGCTGCCCCTGTCGCAGATAGAAACCAGCGGCCTCCGCCAACACCACTTTCGGCAGCGCTTCGAGCGCCAGCGTCGGTGGGCGCAACAGCGCGTCCATTCCCCTGAACGGAGAGTCACCGAGCGCTTCGCGTTCCTTCAATGCTGCCAGCGTTTCAATAGTCACGCTGTCGGCCTCGGCGAACGGGCCGGCCTGCACCCGGTGCAGACGGCTGACGTGCGCGCCGACACCTAATACCCGCCCCAGATCCTCAGCGAGCGAACGCACATACGTGCCCTTGCTGCAGTGCACAAAAATATCGGCTTCGGCCTTTGGCCCCGGTCGAAACGCTTCGATGCACAGTTCAAATACTGTCACCGCACGCGCCGCACGCTCGACTTCGATGCCTTGACGCGCCAGCTTGTACAGCGGCTGACCATCTTTTTTCAGCGCCGAATACATCGACGGCACCTGCTCGATGGCGCCGCGAAACGCGGCCATCGCCTGCTCTAACTTGGCCTGGGTCAATGCTGAAGCATCACTCTGCGTCAGCACTTCACCGTCGCTATCGCCGGTCGCCGTCGCGACACCGAGCACAAAGGTGCTGCGATAGGTCTTGTCAGCGTCGAGCAGATACTGCGAAAACTTGGTCGCCTCGCCAAAACACAGCGGCAACACACCGGTCGCCAGCGGATCGAGGCTACCGGTGTGGCCAGCCTTGGCCGCGTTGTACAACCGCTTGACCGTTTGTAACGCCGCGTTGGACGTCATGCCGGTTGGCTTGTGCAGCACCAGAATGCCGTCGACCGCCCGGCCGTGTCGCCGCCTGCCCAAGCTGTCAGTCCACCGCCGACTCGGTGCTGCCGTCGGCGGCATCATCGCTCGGATGATGCTCGCGATCGGCCTGCACGGCGTCATCGATCAATTTGCTCATGCGTGCGCCGCGACCAATCGACACATCAAAGACGAAACGCAATTTCGGCGTAGTGCGCGCATTGCTGATCTTCGCAATTTGCGTACGCAAAAAACCCGCCGCGTGATTCAGCGCCGCCATCGATTCCGCGGCTTCGGCGGCAGAATCCTTGCCGAGCACGGTGACAAACACCGTTGCGTGCGACAGGTCACGGCTGACTTCAACACCTGTCACGCTGACCATGCCGAGGCGCGGATCGCGCAGTTCGCGCTGGATCAGGCCGGCGAGTTCCTGCTTGAGGAAATCACCGACGCGACTGGTGCGTTTAAATTCTCTTGCCATATTTCTCCGGCATTACTGCCGTCGTAGGGCCCAATAGGCGAAGCCGTATTGCGCCGTAAATGTAAATACTGTGCAGGCCTGCGGCGCAATACGGCTTCGCCTATTGCGCCCTACGGTCTTACAACGTACGGGCGACTTCCTTGACCTGATACACCTCGATCTTGTCGCCGACTTTCACATCGTTGTAGTTCTTCACGCCGATACCGCACTCGAAGCCCGCGCGCACTTCGCCGACATCGTCTTTGAAGCGACGCAGCGATTCGAGTTCGCCTTCGTAAATGACGACGTCGTCGCGCAGCACCCGAATCGGATTGTTCCGATAGATGGTGCCTTCGACCACCATACAACCGGCGACCGCACCGAATTTCGGCGAGCGGAACACATCGCGTACTTCGGCCACACCGACGATTTCTTCGCGTTTTTCCGGCGACAACAGACCGACCAGCGCGCTTTTCACATCGTCGATCAGATCGTAAATCACGCTGTAATAGCGGATATCGATGCCTTCGTTCTCGGCGATCTTGCGCGCGACACTATCGGCGCGCACGTTGAAGCCGAAAATTACCGCCTTCGCGGTCAGTGCCAGATGCACGTCGGTCTCGGTGATACCGCCGACACCGGAGCCCACCACCACCACCGACACTTCGTCGTTGCCAAGATCGGCCAACGCCGATTGCAGTGCTTCGAGCGAGCCGCGCACATCGGTCTTGAGCACCACGTTGAGCGTTTTCTTCTCTTCGCTGCCGATGTTGGCGAACATGTTGTCGAGCTTGGCGGTGTGCTGCCGCTTGAGTTTCGCTTCGCGATCCTTGTGCTGACGGAAGTCGGCGACGTCGCGCGCTTTCTTCTCGCTCTCGACCACGACAAACGGCTCGCCCGCATCCGGAGTGCCATCAAGGCCGAGAATTTCGACCGGAATCGACGGGCCCGCGGCGGCAACCGGAGCGCCATTCTCATCGAGCATTGCCCGCACGCGACCGTATTGCTGTCCTGCCAGCACGATATCGCCCGACTTGAGCGTACCGCTCTGAACTAGCACGGTGGCAACCGGACCGCGACCTTTATCGAGGCGCGATTCAATCACGATGCCCTGGCCCGGAATGTCTTTCGGCGCCTGGAGTTCGAGTACTTCGGCCTGCAATAGCACCGCATCGAGCAAATCGTCGATACCCACACCGGTATGCGCCGACACCGCGATGAACTGCGTATCGCCGCCCCAGTCTTCGGGGATAACGCCTTTCTGCACCAGCTCGTTCTTGACGCGGTCCGGATCGGCGGAGTTTTTGTCGATCTTGTTGATGGCCACGACGATGGGCACATTCGCCGCGCGGGCGTGCTGGATCGCTTCTTCGGTCTGCGGCATCACGCCGTCATCAGCAGCAACTACCAGAATGACGATGTCCGTGCTCTTCGCACCGCGAGCACGCATTGCGGTAAACGCGGCGTGACCCGGGGTATCGAGGAACGTCACGATGCCCTTCGGTGTTTCGACGTGATACGCGCCGATATGCTGGGTGATGCCGCCGGCTTCGCCGCTGGCCACCTTGGTTTTACGGATGTAATCGAGCAGCGAGGTCTTGCCGTGGTCGACGTGACCCATGACGGTGACAACCGGCGCACGCGATTCCGGCGTGCCGCCGTGGGCCGCGAGCGATTCGGTTAGCGCCTCCTCCAGGGCATCGTCGCTGACCAAGCGTGCCGTATGCCCGAGCTCGGTGACGACAATCTGCGCGGTTTCCTGATCGAGTGCATCGTTGATGGTGGCCATCACGCCGAGCTTCATCAGCTCCTTGATGACATCGCTAGCCTTGACGGCCATCTTCGAGGCGAGCTCGCCGACGGTTACGGTAGATGGGATCGCTACTTCGTACACAATTTTCTCGGTTGGGGTCTGGAAGGCATGCCGTTTGGCTTCTTCCGGTAATTTCAGCGATCGCTTCTTGCGACGGCGCATCTGCGCATCGTCATCGTCTTCAGCGACAAAATCTTCCACATGCAGATGCGCACGCGGGACGTTGCGCGGCTCGAAAGCCGGAGTAGCCGTGGTAGTGCGCTCTTTGCGACCTTTTTTCTTTGGCTTGTCGTCCTCCGCTTCATCGTCGGTGCGCTTGCGCACTGCGGTTGGCAACGGCTTGACGATGTCCTTCTTGAGTTTGTCCTTGGTATCCGCCACAGCCGGAGCTGCAGCCGGGCGTGTACCTGGGCGGTCGCCGCCGGTCTGGCGCGAGGCTTCGGCAGCACGTTTGTTGGCCAGTGCTGTGTCGCGGCTCTGACGATCGCGCAACTCCTCTTCCTTGCGTCGCGCTGCGCCTTGCTGGCGCAAAATCTCCGGATCGATATTGGCGCGATGCAACTCCGGGCGCGGTTCCGGTGGCACTTCCTGCCACTCGGGTTGACGCACCGGCGCCGGCGGTGGGACTTCCACTTTCGGGACAGGTACTGGCGCGGGCGCACTCTCAACCGCTTCAACCGCTACCGGGGTATCGACTACTTCATCAACCGGCTGTTCGCCAATCTCTTCAGCAACAGCGGATTCCAGCTCGCCTTCGGACACATCGTCCGGGTCGAGCTTGACGTAAGTGCGTTTTTTTCGCACTTCGACGCTGACGGTCTTCTTCGCCGGGCCACTGCCGGTTCTGAGGGTACTGATGGTTTTGCGTTTCAGCGTAATTTTGCGCGGCTCGCCGGCATCTTCGCCGTGGCTGCTCTTTAAAAACGTCAACAGCGTTTGCTTGTCCTCATCGGAGACAAGTTGATTGGGCTGACTATGCGATAAGCCGGCCTCCTGCATTTGTTTCAGCAGGCGCTCAACTGGCGTACCGACAACTTCGGCCAGTTGGCTAACGGTCACTTCTGCCATGCAATTCTTCTCCCGTACATCGTCCGGCTTGCTATTGGATATCCACGTATTCACAAACGCGCGATATCAGCCCTGCTGCTTTTGTTCGAGATCGGCAAACCAGGGCGCGCGCGCCGTCATGATCAACTCAGCTGCGCGCTTCTCATCCAGACCTTCGATATCCAGTAAATCTTCAACACCCTGCTCGGCAAGATCTTCCATGGTGACAATGCCGCGGCTCGCCAGCAGGAATGCCAGATGACGGTCCATGCCATCCATATTCAACAAGTCTTCAGCTGGCTCTTGGCTGCCAAGCTTTTCTTCGCTGGCGATCGCCTGTGTCAGCAATGCGTCCTTAGCGCGGGCGCGCAGCTCTTCGGCGATATCGCGATCGAACCCTTCGATCGCCATCAGCTCTTCGAGCGGCACGTACGCGACTTCTTCCAAACTGGTGAATCCCTCTTCGACCAGCACGCTGGCGACGTCTTCATCGACATCAAGGCTGGTCATGAACGACTGAATCACTTGGCCGGACTCCTGTTGGTGCTTGGCCGCCATGTCCTCGGTGCTCATTACGTTGATGGTCCAGTCGGTTAATTCGCTGGCCAACCGCACGTTCTGACCGCCACGACCAATCGCCTGCGCCAGGTTGTCCTGCGATACCGCGACGTCCATCGTATGCGCGTCTTCGTCGACGACGATCGATTCAACCTCTGCCGGCGCCATCGCATTGATCACGAGCTGGGCCGGATTGTCGTCCCACAGCACGATGTCGACGCGTTCGTTGCCAAGCTCGCCGGACACCGCCTGTACCCGCGAGCCGCGCATGCCAACGCAGGCGCCGACGGGGTCGATGCGGCCATCGTTGGTTTTCACTGCGATCTTCGCGCGCGAACCGGGATCGCGCGCAGCGGCGCGGATCTCGATCACTTGCTCAGCGATTTCCGGGACTTCGATACGGAACAGCTCGATTAGCATTTGCGGGCAGGCGCGGCTCATGTACAGCTGCGGGCCACGCGCATCGCTGCGTACATCCAACAAAATGGCGCGCACGCGATCGCCGACGCGGAACACTTCACGACCGACCAGCTCTTCGCGCGGCATCACGCCCTCGGCGTTATTGCCAAGGTCGATGATGATGTTGTCGCGGGTGACTTTTTTAACGGTACCGTTCAGCAGCTGTCCCACGCGATCGCGGTACTCGTCAACCACTTGCGCCCGCTCGGCTTCGCGCACCTTCTGCACGATGACCTGCTTCGCGGTTTGCGCTGCGATACGGCCGAACTCGATATTTTCAATCTTTTCCTGAAACACATCGCCCGGCTTCAGCGACGGATCTTTCTCATGCGCTTCCTCAAGGGTGAACTCGGTACCGAGCAGCGCCATCTGATCGTTCGCAACCACATTCCAGCGACGGAACGTTTCGTAGTCGCCAGTCAGGCGATCGATCGTTACCAGAATATCGGCCTCTTCGTCGTAGCGCTTTTTCGTCGCCGTCGCCAAGGCCTGCTCAATGGCTTCGAAAATGATGCCGCGCGGCACACCCTTCTCGTTCGATACCGCCTCAGCCACCAACAAGATTTCTTTGTTCATCACTTGCCTCGCTTACGCTCCGGTCGCGCTACGCGCCCGATTTATCCTGGTCCGAAAAACCTTACGGCCTCACGGCGCCATCACTCGAATTGCGGAACGATGTTCGCCTTATCGATCAGTTCGATCGGCAACACATACTCGTGCTCCTCGACCACCACTATGACTTCATCGCCCTCGACAGCCCTCAATTGGCCAGCGAAATTGCGCCGACCTTCGAACGGTGCCCGCAGGCGAATCTTGATCTGCTCGCCGCAATGGCGCTGATACTGCTCAAGGGTGAACAGCGGCCGATCCATGCCGGGCGACGAAACCTCGAGTGTGTATTCGACCGGAATGGGATCTTCCACATCGAGTACCGCGCTGACCTGACGACTGACTGCTGCACAATCTTCGACGCCAATACCGTTCGGGCTGTCGATGAATACACGCAGTACCGCCTGGCGACCGTGAGTGAGATACTCCAGCCCCCATAATTCATAGCCCAGTGCCGTTACCGTCGGCGCCAGCATCGCTTGCAACTGTTGCTCTTTTGCCATTGCCTTCCACTGCTCCGCTCGGAGCGTCCGCAAAACCGATCCACCAACAAAAAATGGGCACTAGGCCCACTTTCTGATTGCGCGACATCAGTCCAGCAGATGAATGTCGCCATTAGCAAAAAGCCCCTAAGAAGGGGCTTTTACATCTTCATCGCAGGGCATACCACGCGATGAGCCTCTAATACATGTGCGCCAACCGCAAATACCGGTCCGGCCAGGGGCGGCAAGTATAAAGAGGAGGGTCGATGCGGTCAATGACAAAGGCCCTTCCATCGACAACCCGCTAGGTCTTTCCCGATACGGTTAATTCAACGCCGATGGCGGATAGCAAATGTTTCTCCTGCAATAGATCCTCACGGGTTAGCGGATGCAAATTCAGCCACTTCGCCGGTACGCGGAGACGACAGCGGGCGCCCTGAAAACCAATCTCGACTTGCGCGGGCAGCAAGGCTGCGTCGCGTCGCCGCAAAAACAGACACGCCAGCCGCAATACAGTGACCAGCCGCCAATCGGGTACGAAACCGTAGGCCTCCGGCTCCTGCTTCAACTTGCGGCGATGATTCAATACCAAAAAGCTCAGCAGCTGTTGCTCCTGGCGCGAAAACCCCGGCATATCACTGTTCGCAACGATATAGGCACCGTGTTTGTGATAGCCGCTATGCGCGATGCTCAAGCCGATTTCGTGCAGATCGACCGCCCATTGCAACAGACGCCGCGCCTGCTCCGCATCGGTAGCCAGCTGGTGCTCGACTTGCTTCAGCAGACTCAACGCGAATCGATTGACGCGCCGCACCTGCGGGCGATCAGCACGATATTGCTCCATCATGCGCTCGATAGTTTCCACGCGTTTGTCGCGCTGATGCAGGCGGCCCGCGAGGTCATAAATGATGCCCTCGCGAATGGCGTACATTGACACATGCATCGCGCGTATTTTCAGTTCGGCAAAAATACCGTGTAACACTGCAAGACCGCCGGCAAAAACCGGACGCCGATCATCGTCGAGACCCGGCAGATCGAGCACCTCGGCATATTTGGCCGCAATCACCGCTTCGGCCAGCTGATCAAGCCCCTCCGGCGTGATCACGTGATTTTGATTGAGTCCCATACCGTGAAGGACGCGCTCGATGGCACGGATGGTTCCAGACGAGCCGACCGCCTCATCCCAATTGCTTGCACTAAACTCGCTGACCAGACCTTGAACCTCACTGCGTGCAGCCAACACCGCTTTTTCATACACGCGCCGCGTCACACGGCCCTCGGGGAAAAACTGGCGCGCGAACGAAACACAACCCATATAGAGACTTTCCAGTTTCAACGGCTTGTTGCGGCCAAGCACCAGTTCGGTCGAGCCGCCGCCGATATCGACCACCAACCGCGTGCGATCCTCCGGCGTAAAATCCTTGCCGACACCCAGATAAATCAGCCGCGCCTCTTCGAGACCGCTGATGATGCTGATCGGCACGCCGAGGATTTTTTCAGCGCGCGCTAGAAACACATCGCGATTCTTGGCGGCACGCAGGGTATTGGTACCCACCACGCGCACGTATGCCGGCGGTAGCGGACGAATCCGCTCGGCAATTTTTTCCAACGCCCGGCATGCCCGCGCCATCGCCTCTTCGCTGAGATTGCCGTCCTCCTGCAGCCCGGAGGCGAGGCGTACGTTGTCCTTATAGCGATCGAGTACCAAGAGACGCGGCCCATCGAACCGCGCCAGCAATACATGAAAGCTGTTCGAGCCCAAATCGAGTGCGGCGTAAATTTCTTCGGATGTTCGAGCCAATTATTTTTCAACCATAGCCATGTAAAACGAGGGCATCATTAAAACGTACTTTTCGTAAAATCCGAAACTTCGCGCGCTGTTATAAAACTGTAAAAAAAAGTTCTTATACTGGTTCCCGCGCATCCCCATCGAGATCTGCCCTGCATGTCACCGAAGACGCCAAAAACCAAAAAGTCGTTACCGTATATTCCGAAGGAACTGAGCTGGCTGTCGTTCAACGAACGCGTGCTCCAGGAAGCTGGCGAAGCAGGCGTCCCGGCCATTCAACGGCTGCGTTATCTCGGCATTTTTTCGAACAACATGGATGAGTTTTTTCGCGTACGCGTCGCCGACGTGCGCAGACTCGCAACATTTTCCCCGCCCACTGAGCAGGAGCGCTACAAAAAACTGCTGGGGCAAATTCAGCAAAAAGTGATCGACCAACAGCAACGCTTCGATGCAACGTACCAAGATGTGCTGGCGCAACTACGCCGCAGTCGCATTTATCTCATCAACGAAAAGCAGCTGGATCAGCATCAAGCCGAATTCGTTACACAATATTTTCATCGGGTCGTGCAACCCGAACTGGAGCCGGTGTTACTGGATGACGCACACCCGCTGCCGGAATTGACCGACGCCTCGATTTATCTGGCTATTAAATTAAGCTCGCAACAACAAACGCGTTTCGCGCTGCTGGAGATTCCCACCGAACGCCTAGGCCGCTTTGTCGAAATTCCGCCGCGAGAAAGACAACGCGGTATTGTTTTCATCGTTCTCGAAAATATTATTCGCCATAATTTACCAAAAGTATTTCACGGTATATTTCCGATCGAAAGCGCAAAGGCCTATACGATCAAACTCACGCGCGACGCCGAATTGGAAATGGAAGAAGGGATTACGCAGAGCCTGTTGGACAAAGTATCGAGCAGTGTGAAGCGCCGTCGCAAAGCGGATCCCGTAAGATTCGTTTACGACGCGGATATGCCCGAGGATTTATTATTGTATTTGACGAAGCGACTGAATCTCGGGCGCTACGACAGCACGATTGTCGGTGGCCGTTATCACAACTCGAAAGATTTCATGAATTTCCCGCGTGTCGGCTCCAATTCACTCGAGTTCAAACCGATTGCGGAGACAGCTGTTCCTGAGTTGCTACAAGATGAAAGCATTTTTAATTGCTTGCGCGCTCAGGATGTCTTGCTGTATTACCCCTATCACGCCTTCAATCACGTGGTAAAACTGCTGGAAACGGCAGCGCTCGATCCAGCGGTTAAATTCATCAAAATATCGCTGTATCGCGTCGCGAAGCATTCGCATATTGTCGATGCACTGGTGAACTCAGTGCGCAATCATAAAAAAGTTACAGTTGTTGTCGAGTTGCAGGCGCGCTTCGATGAGGAGGCAAACATCGGCATGGCGAGACGCCTCACCGACGGCGGTGCAAACGTCATATTCGGTATTCCGGGCCTGAAGGTACACAGCAAGTTAATTGTGATTGGGCGCATGGAGAATGGCGCTATTCGCTATTACTCACATATCGGCACTGGCAACTTCAACGAAAAGACGGCAACCGTTTACACCGATTTCAGCTTATTGACATACGATCAGGAAATTGGCGCGGATGTCGACAATGTTTTTGATTTCATCGAATTCACTTATCACCGCCATCGCTTCCGCCATTTGCTCGTTTCGCCGCATAGCAATCGCAGTAATTTGATGACGTTGATTAACGATGAAATCAATAACGCGAAGGAAGGAGTCGCTGCGGAAGTTACGATTAAATGTAACAACCTTGTGGACGAACGCATCGTCGCTAAATTATACGAAGCCAGTCAGGCGGGTGTACGCGTTAAATTAATTGTGCGGGGCATGTGCTCGCTGGTGCCCGGTGTTGAAGGCGTTAGCGATAACATTGAGGCCATCAGTATTGTTGATCGCTTCCTCGAGCATCCGCGCGTATTTATTTTTCGCAATCGCGGGAATCCACGCTACTTTATTTCGTCGGCGGATCTGATGACCCGCAATTTAGATTTGCGCGTCGAAGTCACATGTCCGATCTATGACCCACGCCTCCAGCAACGGCTGCAGGCAATAATCGACTTGCAATGGCATGACAACGTCAAAGCGCGCATTTTGGATGAATCACAGCGCAACGCATTTAAGGTAAGCAAAGGTGCTCGATTGCGGAGCCAAGAGGCGATCGATGTGTATCTGCGGACGGGCGAACTGCCTGCATTTCTGCAACGGAAAAATTAACGAAAGCGGCACGCTGCTTGTTTATTTCCGAGTTCTGCGCCGGCGCATAAGCAAAACCCCCTGCAGGCAGTCCTACAGGGGGTTTTCTGTTTAGAAGCCTGGCGATGACCTACTCTCGCATGGGGAGACCCCACACTACCATCGGCGATGACGCGTTTCACGGCTGAGTTCGGGATGGGATCAGGTGGTTCCACGTCTCTATAGTCGCCAGGCAAACCGGTTGAGTATCGGAGGGCTTACCGCAGCGTGTGCGAACCTCGAGGGACTCCAATAGGGCGGCGGATAAACTGATTGTCTTTAGCGTGTGCTTACTCTTGCGCGACACCGATCCGTATGTCTCTTTTATCCTCTTGCGTTTCGAGGATATTCATCGATCGTACTCGACCACTCGATTATATGGTCAAGCCGCACGGGCCATTAGTACAGGTCAGCTCAACGCCTCGCGGCGCTTCCACACCCTGCCTATCAACGTCGTAGTCTCCGACGGCCCTTTAGGGAGCTTGAAGCTCCAGGGAGATCTCATCTTGAAGGAGGCTTCCCGCTTAGATGCTTTCAGCGGTTATCCCGTCCGAACGTAGCTACCCGGCAATGCTTCTGGCGAAACAACCGGTACACCAGAGGTTCGTTCACTCCGGTCCTCTCGTACTAGGAGCAACTCTTCTCAAATCTCCAACGCCCATGGCAGATAGGGACCGAACTGTCTCACGACGTTCTAAACCCAGCTCGCGTACCACTTTAAATGGCGAACAGCCATACCCTTGGGACCGGCTTCAGCCCCAGGATGTGATGAGCCGACATCGAGGTGCCAAACACCGCCGTCGATATGAACTCTTGGGCGGTATCAGCCTGTTATCCCCGGAGTACCTTTTATCCGTTGAGCGATGGCCCTTCCATACAGAACCACCGGATCACTAAGACCTACTTTCGTACCTGCTCGACTTGTTTGTCTCGCAGTCAAGCGCGCTTGTGCCTTTACACTAACCTGACGATTTCCGACCGTCATTAGCGCACCTTCGTGCTCCTCCGTTACTCTTTGGGAGGAGACCGCCCCAGTCAAACTGCCCACCACACACTGTCCGTAACCTGGATAACAGGTCGACGTTAGAACCCCGACAGGACCAGGCTGGTATTTCAAGGTTGGCTCCATACGGACTGGCGTCCGTACTTCAAAGCCTCCCAGCTATCCTACACAGATCATGTCAAAGTCCAGTGTGAAGCTACAGTAAAGGTTCACGGGGTCTTTCCGTCTAGCCACGGGTACACGGCATCTTCACCGCGATTTCGATTTCACTGAGTCTCTGGTGGAGACAGCGCCGCCATCGTTACGCCATTCGTGCAGGTCGGAACTTACCCGACAAGGAATTTCGCTACCTTAGGACCGTTATAGTTACGGCCGCCGTTTACCGGGGCTTCGATCAAGAGCTTCGCCTTGCGGCTAACCCCATCAATTAACCTTCCGGCACCGGGCAGGCGTCACACCCTATACGTCCACTTTCGTGTTTGCAGAGTGCTGTGTTTTTAATAAACAGTCGCAGCGGCCTGGTTACTTCGGCTGCCAACAGCTCCGGGCGCAGGCCCTTCACCGTCAACAGCGCACCTTCTCCCGAAGTTACGGTGCTATTTTGCCTAGTTCCTTCACCAGAGTTCTCTCAAGCGCCTTGGTATTCTCTACCTGACCACCTGTGTCGGTTTGGGGTACGGTCTCTCGTTATCTGAAGCTTAGAGGCTTTTCTTGGAAGCATGGCATCAACCACTTCGCAATCCCGAAGGATCGCTCGTCATCAGTTCTCAGCATTAACCACCCGGATTTACCTAAGCAGTCTGCCTACCACCTTAAACACGGACTACCAACGCCGTGCCGGTCTAGCCTTCTCCGTCCCCCCATCGCAATAACGAGCGGTACTGGAATTTTAACCAGTTTCCCATCGACTACGCTTTTCAGCCTCGCCTTAGGGGCCGACTCACCCTGCGCCGATTAACGTTGCGCAGGAACCCTTGGTCTTCCGGCGGGGAGGTTTTTCACCCCCCTTGTCGTTACTCACGTCAGCATTCGCACTTCTGATACCTCCAGCAGACCTCTCGATCCACCTTCGCAGGCGTACAGAACGCTCCCCTACCACTTACCTTACGGTAAATCCGCAGCTTCGGTTATCCGTTTAGCCCCGTTACATCTTCCGCGCAGGCCGACTCGACTAGTGAGCTATTACGCTTTCTTTAAAGGATGGCTGCTTCTAAGCCAACCTCCT